>WOR8_10002145_pt1 | contig 19685 bp, 17 predicted proteins | sample DeeMarSeWOR38_10_FD_19890 | JGI IMG/M metagenome (IMG submission 19890)
GATGGATAAGGACGGCGTGCCCAAAGGGCCGGGTGGACGGGCCATCTATTCGAAGAATATGATGTCTGCTGAGCGCTGCGCGAAGATCATCCTGGGGGCAGCATATCGAAGGCGACGCGAAGTGTTGATGGGGCCCGGGCGCCTGATTGCCTGGCTCAAACTTCTTGCGCCAGGGCTGCTGGACCGAATCCTGGTCGCCTTTCTCAAGGCAACTGTCCGGCGAGAGCAGGCCAATCAGGGCCGGAGAGATTGAGATTTAGCTTTAATGATAGAAACTGTAACAGTCAGATGATCACAGTGGACGGCAGCGTGGGAATATTAAATTTGAAGTAGATGACATGCAAGGAGGTCGAAATGGCATCCAAATATCCCTTCCGTTACGATCCCCTCACTGGCGAATATAACGATAGCCTGAGCGGTGATTACCTTTGGAGTAACACCAATTTTGGCGAGGCAGTAACGGAGACAATGACACCTTTGACCTGGTCAGTGATCCAATTCACTTTGGATGACTGGGTGTTCCTGCCTGGTTTCGCTACGGTGGGTAATATTGGTGGCTATCCCTATGTTAACATCAGCATTTTTTCTTCGCTGTTTAAAGCTGTAAAACGGAGTCGCCAACAGCTATTTGAGATGCTAGAGGGTACGATGTTCATGCAGCTGCCGGAAGGGATAGAGATTCCCCATATTCCCCTCTCTCGCAAAGATATCCTCATAAGTTTGTTGAATGTCATTCGGGTACAAAATAAGCAGATCCAGGGCAGGAGGTATTTGCCTGCGTATCTATCGCACAATCCAGCTAGGTTCAATGAGCTACGAAGACGCATTCGATCAGAACTATCAATGGATCAACTTGCGAATCTCTGGCAGGAGGAGATTAAGCAAAACATTAAAAAAGGTGTTTGGGCAGTGCTGGGTACGGCCAATCAATCCATGGAATTCACAGGTCATTTACAGCGTGATTTGATCTCCCTGGTCGGGCGCGAAGATGCCAGTATATTGATCTCCAATGTGAGTGCTGGGGAAAAGCTGCTACCAAGCCTCGGACCATCGGTAGGATTAGCGAAGGTGGTGAATGGAGAAATTTCACAGGAAAATTATCTAGAGGTTTACGGGCATCGGGGGCCAAATGAATTCGAGTTATCTGCGCCGCGACCCGCAGAAGACCCCGGCTGGCTGGAACGGCAACTGGCACATTCTCAAATGGCACCGCTTGATCCCCAGGCATTGTTCAAAAAGCAGCAGGATATGTTCCATTCTGCCTGGGATCGTTTTAAGTCTCGTTACCCACGCAAGGCGAACAAGATGATACACCGTATAAAAGAAAATTCACACCGAATTTTCCTGCGTGAACAGGCGCGCTCGGAGTATGTACGCGACCGTTGGCTTGTCCGCATCTTTGCGCTGCGCGTTGGGGAATTAACAAAGCTGGGAAATGACGTATTCTTCTTAACCCTTGATGAAATGCTTGGGCTCTTACACGGAAAGGGCATCAATGATGGATTGGTTGCATCTCGCCAGGAAATCTATCACTTCTATAAAGCACTCCCATCCTATCCAGCTGTGATCCGTGGACGCTTCGATCCTTTCAAGTGGGCAGCCGATCCCAGTAGGCAGAGAAGCGATTTCTATGATGCAAATATTGCAAACTCAGTTCAAATATCTAAAATCATCAAAGGTGCTGCTGGATCTGTTGGATGTGTGGAAGGCTTGGTGCGGATCATGACTAACTCAGCAGGAATAGAGGAATTTCAACCAGGGGAAATCCTGGTTGCCAGGGTGACTGATATTAGCTGGACGCCGATATTCCCACGCGCCGCGGCCGTGGTGACCGATGTAGGAGCGCCGCTTTCCCATGCCGCTATCGTTGCCCGGGAATTGGGCATCCCTGCCGTAGTCGGTTGTGGCAATGCCACCATGCGGCTGAAAACAGGCGACCGCGTCCGAGTGGATGGCGGACGAGGGACAGTTGAAATCTTGACCGGGTGAGTTAGAACAGAAAAATAACAGTTTATAAAGTTATGAACCTTGAATCTGTTGAATCAGTTATTCACTGGCTGGGTGGACTGCTGGCATACGCCACATTGGGAGTGATTCTCTACGGTATCTGGCACGGCACCCGGCGCCGGGCCGGGCTCGTTACCGGGCAGATGGGAGGGTATTTGCGATCGCCCTGGTTCTATCTTCTTACTTCAGTGATATATTTCGGAATTTGCATACTGGTGTGGATTCCCCTGCCGCTTGCAATTCCAACAGAAATCCGCATCGGTATGCTGGCGATCGGCTCTCTGTTATTTTTTCCAGGTATGTTATTTGCCCTTTGGGGAAGGTTAACCCTCGGCGCGAATTACTTCATCTCAACCGGGTTCGGCGCGCAGCTGTTTGCAGATCACTGGTTGGTTACAAATGGACCATTTGCCATCGTGCGTCATCCCATGTATGTCAGGTTCATCCTGGCTGCGTTCGGTAGCCTGTTAATTTATCAAACCTGGCCTACTTTACCTACAGGCAGCGCAACGGCTGGTTTTCTCGAAATTTAAGAAGGAGCAAGTCTATGTCTGAAAAAGTTCTCGAATCTCTGGAAGGCGTTTCTGAAACTCTGCTCATACCGCTGTATGTGCGGGCGCGCGAATCACAGCGCCCGGACGCCATGCTTAAAGATGACCAGGCAGTGTCGATGATCAACCTCTTCGATTACGATTTCTCACGGATCCGATTGCAGCAGCATGACGAGGTGGGCATCATCATGCGCACGAACAAATTTGACACCCACGTGCGCGACTTCCTTAGTCGGAATCTGGATGCGGTCGTGGTTCATATCGGTTGCGGGTTGGATACCCGCTTCGAGCGCGTGGACGATGGCCACGTCGAATGGTTTGACTTGGACCTGCCTGCGGTGATGGCGCTGAGGCAAAAATTGATCCACAGCGAGTGTGACCGTTACCACATCTTGGCTACTTCCATTTTCGACGATGGTTGGCTTGGGGAAGTAAGCCAGTTCAAACCGCGCCATTTCATGTTTTTGGCGGAAGGCGTGTTCCCATATTTTGAGGAAGTGCAGGTCAAATCACTGTTCCTGAAACTGCGTGACTGTTTTCCAGGGTCAGAGTTAGTTTGCGACGCGCACACCCCTTTTGTCATCCGGACAGACAATCTTCAGCTGGCCTTTTCCAAAGTCTCTGCTCGCCTCCGCTGGGGTTTGAAACATGGCAAGGATGTGGAAAGCTGGGGAGATGGGCTTGTGCTGCTGGATGAGTGGTTTTACTTCGATGATCCTGAGCCGCGTATGCACTCCTATCGCTGGATGCGTTATTTTCCATTATTAGGGAAATCTACAGGTATATTCCATTACCGCTTTGGAGAGTGAGTGAGTACTGTATCCAATACGTTTGATTACGATCGACCTCACGCAAAAAGCAAAAGGTCTGCAAGCCTGACGCAGTAACAGCATATTAACGCGCTGGTCCGTTGCCTTCACCCACCCGGTGCAATCTAGCGGGCAATTTATAGCCTCTCTCAAGCAGCAATGACTAAGCTTATTTGGAGCGGGATTAGGTCAATTTCTCCACCGTGGAGTGGCGGTCCACCCGCTCCGAAAAGCGTAAAGTCTTAAAGTAGCCCACCGCCTCTCGATCTGTTTTTAAAGGGATATCAAATTACAGGATTCTAAACCTAAGTGTGGATTCCATGTCTAACATCCTTCATTTGGTGTAGGGCGATATCAACTTATTAACATACTGGGTCATGTTACGTACTCCTCGTAACTTGTCAAAACATAATGGGAAAGCGGGACGGCATGAGGCAGAATCAAGAAATCTGAGTAAGATCCAAATTTGAAGGAACAAAAACCGATAATTGATGCTATATTAATCAGAGATGAGAATCTCCTTTTGGAACATTTATACGCTGGACGAAAGGAATAAATCCTTCGTTTCATACAGAACGAAGATCCTGGAGTAAGGATGAAAAGGAAGTGGTGGAACAGCCTGCAGGTCAAGATCATCGCCTGGTCTTTTGTGCCCACTGTGATCATCTTATCAGCGGTGGCCTGGTTCACTTTTTATTCCTACCAGAGAGTGATCGGGGATCTGGCCATCAAACAATACCCGGAAATTGTCAAACCAAAATCACAGGCTTTCTCAAATGCGACTGGGACTCTGTTCCGTCCCTCCCTTATGCCGATTTACATAGAAATCGATACGAAACCTGATTTGCCCCTCGAAATCCGCGCCCAGAATATCCTTGACCAGGCGCCAGGCCTGGATATATTTGACGGTGGGGTCTATTTCCTAGATCAGCAGGGGAAGGTATTTAAAACCCAACCTGCTCAACCCGAGCTGATTGGCCAGGACTGGTCAGATACTCCCCATTTTCGTTCTATCAATGAAACCCCGAATTTTACTGCAACTACTGATCTCATTACCATTGAGCCATCCGGGAAAAGAATCTTTTGTGCGGCCACGGCGATGATCGGCCAGAAGTGGGATGAAGTTGTTGGTGCTTTTTATCTCTGTTTTACGGCCTATCCCGCTACACAGAACGCCTATTACCAGAAAATGCTCAGTCTGGACCTGGGCTCGAATTTTTATGTATTAGATAGGAACCAACAAATCGTTTTTTCCTCGGATCCATCTGAAATGGGTAAGGATTTATCCGGAGAAACCTATCTTCAACAGCTTTCTCAAGGAGATATCACTAGCGGCCGGTTCCGAATCGGAACCGAGGATATGGTGATCAGCTATTTTCCTCTATCCGTTGATTCACCAACGGATAGGGTGAGATGGTATGTATTGACAGAGCAGACCTGGGCTGAGATCATGCAGCCTTCACTACCCTACCGGCAGCTCCTGTTAGTCCTGCTGGCGCTGGGTGTGATCGTGCCGGTCCTTGTAACAGCCTACGGTGTCAGGCACATCACGGAACCAATCCAGAAGTTAATCAAGGCCTCCGAGCAGGTTACTGCAGGTCAGTTTAAGCATCGCATAGAGGTTAATACAAGCGATGAGATTGAAGCGCTTGCCGAACAATTCAACTTGATGTCGGCAAAATTAGATGACTCCTATTCTTCACTCGAGAAAAGAGTCGCCGAGCGCACCTATGAATTGGCTACACTCAACGCCATCGCTGCGCGTGTGAGCAGCTCGCTCAATCTCAACGAGATCATGGCAGACGCTCTGGAGCGAATTATGGAACTGACCGGGATGGAGTATGGCATCGCTTATCGAATCGCGGGCGACGAAGGTGTCTCGGCGAACACCGGAACAGACGCGGAGGAGGCCCAACTTCGCGTGATGGCATTTCGCGGACTGCCACCCACCTTTGCCGATCTGGGCGACAGGTTACCCTTGAGGCGGAGTGCCGCCGGCGTGGCAGGCCGCCGCGGTGAACCGATGATCTGGAAACTTGCGGAGTTGCCTACGGAAAGCGCTTTAAGGGACAGAATAGCAGTTTTAGGGGTTGAGCAGATTATTGCAATTCCGCTGATGGCCAAAGGTCGATTGGTAGGATCGCTCAATCTCAGCACGAATCAGAGCCAGACCTATCCGCCGGAGCAGATCGCACTCTTGAAAACGATTGGGCAGCAGGTCGGCGTGGCTGTTGAAAATGCCCATTTGTATGAACAAGCAGAACAAACGGCGATTGCGGCCGAGCGTAGCCGCTTGGCGCGTGAACTCCATGACGCGGTCACACAGACGCTTTTCTCCGCCAATCTCATCGCCGATGTTCTCCCACGCATCTGGAAGCGCGATCCAGAAGAAGGATTGCAGAATCTGGAGGAACTGCGCCAGTTGACCCGCGGCGCACTGGCGGAAATGAGGACTTTACTGCTGGAGATGCGCCCTGAATCTTTGCAGCGCTCTGATATCAATTCTCTGCTAAAACAACTGGCAGATGCATACATCGGCCGCGCCCGGATACCGCTGAATCTTGAAATCAATGGGGAATGTGAAATAGCCAATGATGTGAAACTGGTTTTTTACCGGGTAGCACAGGAGGCGCTGAATAATATCGCCAAACATTCGGGCGCCCGGCAAGTTGAACTTCATTTGGAATGCCAGCCTGGTCGAATGAACTTGATGATCAAAGACGATGGGCTTGGTTTTGATGCCGAGACAATCACTCCCGACCACATGGGAATAGCAATTATGCGCGAGCGGGCGAATTCGATTGGGGCCAGTTTGAAGATTGAAAGCCAGTTGAGCCAAGGGACGACCGTCGAGCTGGATTGGAGATCAGCACGGGAGGATTGAAGCAATGAAAGAATCTCAGATTATCCGGGTAATGCTGGTGGACGATCATAATGTGGTGCGCAGCGGTCTGGCCACATTTCTGAGAGCCTATGAGGATCTGGAGCTGGTGGGCGAAGCAAAAAATGGATTAGAGGCTGTCAGTCTTTGTCACCATAAGAAACCGGATGTGATCTTGATGGACCTGATGATGCCGGAGATGGATGGTATCGCGGCAACGCGGGCCATATTAGCCGATTACCCGGAAATTAAAATCATCGCCATGACCAGTTTTGAAGAAGAGGAACTCGTTCAAGGCGTGCTTGCAGCAGGAGCAATGAGCTATTTGCTCAAGAACGTTACTTCGGATGAGCTGGCGAAAGCCATCCGGGATGCGTTTTCGGGTAGATCGACGCTTTCCCCCGAAGCTGCCAGGGTGCTTATCCAGGCAACTCGTCCCGCGAAACAGCCTTTGTATGATCTGACGGAACGAGAAATGGAAGTATTGAACCTGGTTGTGCAGGGCTACAGTAACCAGCAGATCGCCGATACACTTGTCATCAGCCTAGCAACGGTGAAAGCCCACATCAGCAGTATCCTCTCGAAGCTGCAGGTCTCCAGCCGGGCTGAGGCAATCGCTTACGCCATCAAGCATAAATTGGTTTCCATATAAACAGAGCCTTCTACTTTAGTATGAGGCAAGGAAGAACTTTAGGATAAGAAAAATATAATCCAGAGCACAACCAATAACTCCTCGGCAGACGGATGTGCCCGAGGAGTTTTTCTTATATATTAGAACCAGAGATCTTGATCTTTCTAATGAACTGTAAGGAGGCTCAAAATGAATGCGAAAACGAAATGGATCACCATCACACTGTGCATCGCCGCACTTGTCATCGCCGCGATCATCATTCGCCTGAATGTCCAGGCAGTCGCCAGCCCACCGGCGGATCAGACTGGCTCGTATAAGGTCGGGTTTGTGGTGAATACGTACTATGACAGCACCCGGAGCGATTTCGCCGGGGGTCCCAGGCCCATCCAGACCTTTATCTGGTACCCGGCCGCACCCGGTAACGTCGGAAACCCGCTGCCACCCGCCGTCTATCCAATAACGACTCATATCGTACCAGTTGTTTATCCAGATGCCTCTTCTACTTATTTTGAAGCTTATGGCATCGACCCGGCCTACCAGGAAGTGGCTGCCGCTAAGGATGGCCCCTTCCCGCTGGTCGTTTTGTCACCTGGTCAGGGCGAAAGCTCGGCCCACTTTGTTCAAATTGGGACACGCCTGGCCAGCCATGGCTTCGTGGTCGCCATCCCGACCAATTATGACGAAAAAATCGAGATTGCGGCAGATACGACTATAGAACCAGTGTATTATCCAACACAGGAGGCTTATACAATCGGGACCTATGCCAACCGAATCAAGGATGTCCAATATCTGATGACCCGGCTGGTTGCAGACTCGCGGCAATCCAGCAACCTGCTGTACGGTACCATCCGACCAGATCAGATTGCCGTTTCAGGGCATTCCGTGGGCGGAGCGGCTGCCCTGGCGTTGGCCGGCGGAGACGACCAGGTTTGCGATGTGAAGGGACTCGATCCAAACAAGCTCCCGACAGAAACCTGCGGCTCCATCCTGCCCGATCCCCGCGTTAGGGCGATCGTCGCAATCGATGGGTCGAGCCAGTTCTTCTACTATGCTGAATTGGCCAGGATCAAGATCCCGAGTATGGTGATCGGACAGGAATGGAGTGCCTTGGAATCTCAGCAAGCCGGCATTGAATCTCTGCTGGCCAAGCCGCATGCCGCCATCCAGGGCCAACCCAACTACCGGGTGGATATCGCCTATGCCAACCATTTATCATTCTTGAATCTCTGTGTGTTTGTGCAAGTCCAGAATGACCAGGGGATCATTGATGATGCTTCACTCGAAGCCTACTTACAGCAGAGTTGCCCACCAGAGCCAGTGTCGCCAGAAGAATTTGGCAACCTGACTACCCAGTATATGATCGCTTTCCTCAAGACCGTACTGGTTGGGGAGAATGGCTACAAAGAAATGCTCACGACGGACTACGCGCTGGAGAATGAGCCTTTCATCGAGTTCTTCGAGACCGAGCAGGGCGATCCCGCCGAAACTGTCGAGGAGGGTTATTTCAGCTACTTCAAGCACCAGCCTGGAAGCGAGCGGGCCACAGCATTGAAAGATCCGTAAGGGATAGAGGGAATGGCCCTGCTGGCACGAAAGCCAGCTTGAGAACCGCCAAACATGACTCATCCCTAATTTAATCCTTTAGGATGAGTCATTGATATCATGTCATAGATTCGTTTTGCCCCAAATCGTCCTCCCCTCCACGCATTGGAAGGGGGACCACAAGGGGGATGGAAAAAAACATGTTTTGTACTCAAGAAAACTTAAATTTGGGGTGAATCATGTTTGGTTTTTTATTTGAACGGTTCTGGATTTGTGAGCGGCGGCGGACAAAATCTTGGCGATCATTTTGAGACGACTTCTAACCTTACTGGTAATACTTTAGTATAAGAAAAAATACATTCCAAAGGATATCCAAAAACTCCTCAGCGGACGAATGCGCCCGAGGAGTTTTTCATTTATAGTGTATACAGACTATATTGCTGCGATCTGAGGAATGACATGAATCATCTTGTTTACCTTGACACATGTGCTGGGGAGTTGGAGAAAATCCTTAGCGGCGTTAAAACCATGCTTGTAAAAGAATTCGATCCTGCAGGAACAGCTATACCCCCGGTGAGTCCGGGCGATAGCCTGTATTTCCTGAGGGATAAGGATGGCTGCGCTGTGCGCGTAAAAGCTACCGCCTTTCGCGTGTTGTTCTTTACAAATAATTCGGAAGAAGATCTATCCCGTAACTTGAAGGAGATGCAGCCCCGGCTCCAGTTGACCGAGGACCAGTACAACTACTGGTCAGCAAAACAACAGGTTCTGTTGGTGGAATTTAACGATGCTCACAAGATAGACGTGATGCATGTAGCACCGGAGAAGATCACGGACCGATCGGACTGGATTGCCTTCGAGCAGTTCTACGAAATCATATCGCAGTCCATCTCATAAGATCGGATGTAATGGCAGTCTGAAAGGAGGCTAAAAATGAATACTGTAATCGCAATCAATCAACTCACCCGTTGTTTCAAGGAAACAGCCGCTGTCGATCAGCTGAGCCTCGAAGTACACGCAGGAGAGATCTTCGGTTTCCTGGGTCACAACGGGGCTGGCAAGACCACCACCGTGCGTTTGCTCAACGGGGTGATCGAGCCCACCTCCGGCAGCATGCGCGTGCTCGATCTCGATCCTAAGATGGATGGTCCAAATCTGCGCGCCCGCACCGGGGTGCTGACCGAGACCCCCTCCATGGATGAGCGCCTGACAGCCTGGGATAACTTGGACATCTATGCCGATCTCTACGGGGTGCCTCGAGCGGATGTCAGCAAGCGGATCAATGAGCTGTTAGATGAGTTCGACCTGGCAGACCGTGCCAAGGAGAGAGTCGCCGGGTACAGCAAGGGCATGAAGCAGCGCCTGGCACTGGCACGCGCCCTGCTGCACAAGCCGGAGCTGCTTTTCCTGGATGAGGCCACCTCCGGGCTGGACCCGATCGCAGCGCATCATGTGAACGACCTGATCGAACGCATGGCGCGCCGCGAGAACCGCACGGTATTCCTGTGCACCCACAATCTGGTGGAAGCTCAAAAACTATGCGACCGGGTGGCGGTGCTGGAACACGGGCGCTTGGTGGCTTTAGGGACTCCCGCTGAGCTTACCCGCCAATACGTGCGCCGGTTGGATGTCCAGATCGAGATCAATGAAGAACAGATAGAGGGTACATTACAAATTCTGCGCAGCCTTCCCCGCCTGGTGATCAGCGAGCCGGTGCGCACAAATGGCGCCCTAACGGTAACGCTCTCCGGGCATGAAGCCATACCCGATCTGTTAGAAATCCTGGTGCACAAGAGTGTACGTGTGTACCGTATCGCTGCCCAGGAAGCCAACCTGGAGCAGGTTTACTTTGCCCTGCACGGCGAAGAGGAGAGTGTGCAATGAACGCACGTGCGATATCTGCAATTGTCCGCAAGGATTTGAAAGTTGTCAGCCAGAACAAAGGTGTGATGCTGCCGATCATACTCCTCCCACTGATCTTGTTTGTCATCTTGCCCTGGATCGTAACTCTGATGCCGTTTCTAGGAGATATTTTCGGGATCACGGCCGATGATTTGAATAAGTTTCAAGGCCTGATCAATCGCATGGGTCCGGGAGTTCAGCAAGAGCTGGCGGAGTTTGACCAATACCAGGTATTTGTCATATATTTCCTGGTCTTTGTGATGGCGCCACTTTTCATGATCCTCCCGATCATGGTATCGTCTGTGATCGCCGCAGACAGTTTTGCCGGCGAGAAAGAGCGTAAAACGATGGAAGCGCTGCTCTATACCCCCACTACCGACCGGGAACTGTTTGTCGCCAAGCTGCTTTCCGGCTGGCTGGCAGCTCTCGCCGTAGCACTGGTTGGATTCGCGCTCTACGTGATCATGGCAAATGCAGCGGGCTGGTCGCAAATAGGCCGCATCTTCTTCCCAAACACCATGTGGCTGGTGCTGATCGCATGGGTGGTGCCGGCTTTGCCTGGCTTGGGATTAGGGGTGATGGTGCTGGTATCCTCGAGAGCACAGGGATTTCAGGATGCCAATCAGATCGGCGGTGTCGTCGTATTGCCGGTGGTGTTCTTGGCCATTGGTCAGGTATCAGGCGCAATGTCCCTCAGTGTTACTTTGTTGTTCCTGCTGGGTCTTATCATCTGGCTTTTGGACGGGCTGCTGATCTGGTTGGGCAGCCGCAGTTTTCAGCGCGGTCGGATGTTGGGTGCTTGATCCAGGAAGGGATAGAAAAACCGGGGGTCGGGAGAAACTTCGATCCCCGGTTTGAATATAATCAGAAACCTGATTTTTCTCCACCATGAAAAGGGCTTCCACCTTCTACGCAGGTCGTAAAAAACCCCTTGGCAGCAGAAGCCGCCCATTATCGCCGACTGCAGTCAGTTTGGTGAGCGCTCTGTCAAAGATCAACAGGTTTTCGCTATGTGCAGGATCCCATATCTGAGATCGCTCAGATTCCGCTGGGCGATTTTTGCTTCCGTTGCCATCTGTCCTGTCTCATACCCCATATCATCAGTGTCCGAATTCGCGTTCTGATCTCTGATTCAGACCCACCAGTTGGCGCCAGGTTACACTTTGTCCATCAACCTTAGGAAATATCCTGCTTATTCAAATCCTTGCAGGTCTCATGTTTGTATCATCCGTGAGGACAAACCCTTGGAGAATGCATTTACATAGAGGGACGCAAGGTCCTTCTCAGGGTATGTGATTTTCGTTACTTGTGTCAAGGGTGGTCCTGTTCTAAAATGTAGCTGGAGTTCGTGGTTCTATTAAATATACTAAATTTTTACACCTGAAAAACTTTTATGTTTCATGTGTTTGAATAATGAGATGAGCGGAAACAATACAAAAGGATTAATAGTTGATTATCAATAATGCAATAAATATGAGACGACAGAAGTAGATAGTTTTTCCGACCCTTCTATAGTCTTCAGGAATTTTGTATTAAACGTACTCTGACCTGAGACTACCGTATGCAAAAGGTTGCCCCACTCATCCGTACAAAGCTGCGCCAGCCTTTCCTGCGCAAGGAGCTGGTACCGCGGGCGCGGCTCCAGGAAAGGATGGCAAAGGGATTGCGCGGTCCACTTACGCTGATAACCGCCCCAGCAGGTTTTGGAAAGACCACCTTGGTGGCATCCTACATCAAAGATTGTGGTTTGGCTGTAGCATGGTTATCGTTGGATAAAGATGACAACCAGATAAGTCGTTTCCTGAGTTATTTAATTGCTACCATAAACGGCGTTGATAGCCGGGTTGGCAAACAGGCTATCCAACTCATGGGGGGAATACAGCAGGCGTCACCTGAAGAAGTCTTAACCAACTTAGTTAATGACATGGATGACACCTGCGAGGAGATTGCCCTGGTGTTGGATGACTATCAGAATATCCGTAGCCAGGCTGTACACCAGGCAGTAACTTTTCTAATTGAGCATTGCCCCAAGACATTTCATCTGGTGATCGCTACTCGTTCCGACCCCTTGCTTCCAATAGCCCGATTGCGGGCTCGTGGTCAGGTGGTTGAGTTCCGGGCTGCCGACCTTAGTTTCACTGTATCGGAGGCAACCCAGTTTCTAAATGGTGTAATGGGGCTTAACCTGGATGCTGAATCGGTCTCAGTACTCGCTGAACGTACTGAAGGTTGGATTGCTGGCTTGCAAATGGCGGCACTTACGATGCGCGATCGCAAGGATAACCATGGCTTCATCGAAAGCTTTTCGGGCACAAGTCGATACATTTTAGACTACCTGTTGGAAGAAGTTCTGGTCAGCCAATCGCCAGATATCCAGCGCTTTCTTCTCTGTACCTCAATCTTGGAGCGGCTAACTTCCAGCTTATGCGATGCAGTCCTGGAAGCTGATCAGAAAGCATTGATGGAAAGAGAAGATCGCGCAATTCGTTCAAAATCGCTTCTCGCTGGCAAATCAGCCTCTATTCTGGCGTACTTGGAAAAGGCAAATCTCTTCCTAGTACCCTTGGATAATAAGCGAACCTGGTATCGTTACCATCACCTCTTCTCCGACCTGCTTCGTACCCAAGCACACAAATCTCTCGGAGACGAGGTTGTTGCAGGATTGCATTTGCGCGCCGCTGAGTGGCATGAAAAAAACGGTACATTGTTGGAGGCGATTAATCACGCCTCTCTGGCTGCTGATGACGAAATGGTTGAGCGTTTGATCGAACGGCACTATATCGATATGGTCAATCGCGGCGAAATGTCCTGGGTTAGGTATTGGATGGGAAAGTTAAGCAAGGATTTAATTTATCGGCGCCCCTGGTTATGTCTTTATGAAGCGCTCAGTCGTTCCTGGTTTGGACAGCTTGAAGAAGCTAATCTACTCTTGGCTGAAGCAAAGAAGCGCATTCAAGCTGAAGATCCAGCTCCTGGTACCCAAACCATGTTGGCTTATCATTCCTTCGTTAAAAGCCGTATTACCGCAATGCAAGGAGATACTAGGCGAGCAATTGAGCTTTGCCTTTCAGCACGCGATCAAATTCCCGGGGATAATCTTGCCCTGCAAAACGAATTCAGCATCACACTCGGCTATGAATACTTCGTATATGGTGACTTTGTGAATGCCAACAAGGTGTTGCATGAGACAATTCGCTCGGGTTATACCGTCGAGGCGATTAATAATCCTGTTGCCGCTTATGCAATCTTAGCCAGGATACAGATCTATCAGGGTCGCTTGCGCGAGGCTCATAATCTTCTTCAAAGAGCTGAACAGCTCATCCAGGATATAGGTGGTCAATATCTTGGAGCGACAGGACTTATTGAGGTCGAAAAAGCTGCTTTATTGTGTGAATTGAATGAGATTGAAGATGCCCTTGATCATTTGAATCAAGGGTTGGATTTCCTCACCTGGTGGGGCAAAGCTGACGATCTCTGCCTGGCTTACACCACTCTTTCGCGTATCCATAACTCCCGAGGAAACCAGGCTGCGGCAGCTGGCGCGGTAGAAAAAGCTACCCAGCTTATAGAAACTCGCGGTATTTTCTCAGAAGCTCGCAGCGCAGTGGAGGCATGCCAGGTAAGAATGTGGCTGAGACACGAAGCGTGGTCCGCAATCGATCGCTGGAGCGCTGAAATTGATAGCCGCCCTGCTTCGCAAGACCCATTTAAATATGAAGATGAATTGATAAATATCACCCGGGCGCGCGTATTTACAGCACATAACCAATCTCTTGAGGCGATCCGCTTATTATCGGGTTTGGAAGAATCAGCCCGTTCGTGTGGAAGAATCGGCAGGCTAATCGAGATCATGATTCGTAAAGCTTTAGCATTTCAGGCAGCAGGAAATATCTCACAGGCGAATATCGCCTTAACTGAAAGTATGTTGTTAGCTGAACCTGAGGGGTATAAGAGAGTTTTTCTTGATGAGGGCCAGTCCATGCAGTTTCTTCTCAATCAATGGCTGTCCCAGACTGAATCTCATCCTGTACGGAATTTCGCTGCTCAGTTGCTACTCCAATTGGACAAAGAACTGCGCGCGAATAAATTAGCGCATGAAAAAGTCTCTTCACTTTTGGGTCTCCCGTCGAGACCTGGACAGGACTTGATCGAGCCATTAAGCCAGCGTGAGCTGGAAGTGCTTCAGATCATGGCCTTGGGCAAGACCAACCAGGAGATCGCCCAGCAGCTTATTATTTCCCCGGGTACCGTGAAGGCCCACGCAGCCAGTATCTATCGCAAGCTGGACGTTGCCAACCGCACCGAGGCGGTTGCGCGTGCCAGGCAGCTCGACCTGCTCAACTAACCCCCAAAAATAACCCCAAAATATCCCGTTTGGCAGATGTGGGCTTCCTCGCTGCGCGCTAAACTATTTGTATCCCATGCGTGAAGGGAGACGCATCTATGATAAACAATAATTTCAAATGCATAAAAGCTGCCACTCCGCTTGTCGTATTGCTATTGTTATTTCTTGCCTCCTGTGCGCAACCGCAGCCGAGCCCCTCTAAAGAAGTTTCTATCCTCTGGTCGGAGATTGAGCAATCGGTAGGATTGGAGGTTGGCGATATTTTAGAGGTTGTGCTCCCAGCCAATCCATCGACGGGGTATATGTGGGAAGCTGGTTTTTACAACCAAACCGTGCTCAAGCCCAATGGAGAGCCGGAATTTTCGAGCAGCAGCGCAAAACTTGGTGCGCAAGGATCGCAGAAATTACACTTCGAAGCCATCGGTGAAGGTGAGACTGAATTGGTACTGGTCTACCGGCGTTCCTTCGAAAACGAAGGTAGGAATCCGCAGACATTTCAGGTTAATGTTGTCGTATATTAGGCGATTTATATGGATATGCTTGGCATTCTTTTCTACGGTTTGCGTAAGAATCAATTTCAATCAGAGGTTGCTGGTCAAGTAAAAAGCCGTGACCAGCATGGGAGTTTGGCAGATGCGGTTACCAGGCTCCGTACTACTTTACAGCTGGATATTCATCAAGGAGTTCTGTGATGCCGGAGATCTATGAGATCATCATCAAAGGCCATCTAGACCCATATTGGTCTGAATGGTTTGCAGGCTTGAAGCTCACCCAACTAGAAGGAGATGAAACCCTGCTTTCCGGCATGCTGCCTGACCAGGCTGCGCTTCATGGCCTGCTCGAGCATATCCGCGATCTCAACCTGACGTTGATTTCAGTCAACACTGGTGGTCCATCCACCGAAGATTCTGATGGGGAGAAATCATGACCAAAATCATTTTAAGAAAAGGGAGCGAGATGTCCAGTATCGTGCCCGTTCGTGGTGTAGATGTTCGTGATTGGCAGCGCTGGGCGCTCTACGCGGCAGTGGCATGGTCGCTCATCTATGCCGCGCTGGGGATCTACTGGACGATGAGCGGGCGCGGGCTCTCTTATTACACTCCCGAAATCACCTCTAGCGTTATGGAGCCGCTGCTTGGACGATTTGGACCGTGCGCGGCGTGGACCGTCATGATTTTGGCAGGCATTCCTGCAGCAGCAGTGGGAGCGACGATGCTGCGTGGGGTGCAAAGCAGGGCGCTCCGACCTCTCCTGATAACAGCCGGAGCACTGCTCGCCGGGGTGCTCCTGCTGCTCATGACCTCCCTCGGATTGCTGGTCAAGCTCGGTTATCTCCCCTATATCATCTTTGGCCTCATCACCGGGGCTGAAGTTGGTTCCTATCTGGAGAGTTATACCCAGTGGACAACGGGACACCAACTGCTGTGTCTCATTGGCGGGTTTTTCTGGCTGGCAGCTACCCTCAGCTACGCCCGCCTGAGCGGGGGCGCCTGCCTGAATTGTGGCAGGCGAGACTGCACGCAGGGATGGACGAGCCCCGACAACGCAGCGCGCTGGGGCAGGAGCGCCGTGTATGTGGCGATGGTGGCACCAGTCTTCTACGCCCTCACCCGCTTTGCCTGGACGCTAGGGTTCCCGCTGGGGATGAACGAGGATCTATTTCGTCGCGGTCAAGAGAGTGGGACGTGGACCTTGGGAGCGCTCTTCTTGGGGACCTCCTGTCTGGTGGGAGCGGTGCTCATGCTCGGGTTGGTGCAGCGCTGGGGTGAGATATTCCCGCGCTGGATGATAGGAATAGCTGGACGCCGGGTCCCCATCGCGCTGGCGACAGTCCCGGCCTCGCTTGCATCGGTGTTGCTAATCGTGGGCGGCATCGGGATTTGGTCCGGCTTAGGCCAGATGGTCGCCGGGTTAGTGGCGGCTGGGGTAGAGGGTATGGCACTCATCTGGGCAATCATCTTCGAGCTGGGCCCCACCCTGCTGTTCCCAGTTTGGGGTGCAGCGCTTGCGGTGGCGACGCTGGGCTATTATTACCGGCGGCGCGGACCGTGCAGTGTGTGTGGTCGTGGAGCCATCATCCAGCTACAAAAGTAGATAACCTCATGAAAAACCAAATGGCATCCTTGCAGCACGCTGATTATTTCGAATCTTTAACAGAAAGGAAAACATCATGTTGAAAATTTCGGATTTCACCAAGCAGCACCCGTTGCTAACCTATGTAGCCCTAACGTTCGCGATCTCATGGGGCGGCATCCTCTCGGTGGTCGCTCGCGGTGGATTCGCGGTGAATGGCGAACAAAGCGAGAGATTGTTTATTTTGATGTATTTGGCGATGCTCGCAGGACCCAGCATTGCAGGCATCGTTTTGACCAGTGTCGTCTATGGCAGAGCTGGCTTGCGCGATCTTGCGTCTCGACTGCTCAGATGGCGAATGGACGCGCGTTGGTACGCGGCAGCCCTCCTTATCGCCCCGCTCGCGATTACGGTGGTACTCCTTACACTCACACGAATCTCCCCCGATTTCCTCCCCCGCCTATTCACATCCGATGACAAGGGCTTCCTTTTGCAGTTCGGTTTCACGGCGGGGCTTATGGTTGGCATCTTCGAGGAGCTAGGTTGGACAGGGTTTGCTGTGCACACAATGCTGAAGCGGCGTTGGAACATTCTTAGTACGGGGCTTATCGTAGGTCTCCTTTTCGGAGTGTGGCACTTGCCTGTGGTTTTCTTAATGAGCGGCACGCCCTCGGGAGCCGGAGGGCTCTCCCTAGCCATCTTCCTGCCTGTAACCCTCCTCCCGTGGCTGCCGACTTACAGGGTGCTCATGGTGTGGTTCTATGACCAGACAGGAAATCTGCTTTTGGCGATGCTTATGTACGCGAGTCTCGTCGCGTTTTGGACGATTCTTACGCCGCTGACTCTGTCAGGATTGACTCTTGTGACCTATTACTTGATAGTCACCGCCGCGATGTGGATCATCATCGCAGTGGCGCTGAGGTGGCAAACTTTGCCTCGATCCCAGCATGCCTAACCAGAAAGGAGACGCATCATGATCAACATCTTCAAAAGACAAAACGAAATGACCATCATCGGGCAGGGTGGGAAAATCATCCTTTTTACCCTGCCATCTTTGATTGCAGCCATAATGGTCCATATATATTTACCCCAAATCGCAGCATTGCCTGAAAGTATCAGTTTTATTAAGCCGCTGGGATATCTACTACTTCTCCCTGGGCTCGTGCTTTGGGGGGTAGCGGTTATCCAATTATTGATGGGATTTTCCCAAGGGAAGCTGGTAACCAACGGCGCATACGGCGTTGTCCGCAATCCCATCTATTCCAGTGTGACGTTCTTCATCCTTCCCGCCGTCGCTCTGATGACGTTAGCCTGGGTGTATTTCGTTCCTGCGGTCTTTTTATATGCCGGGGTGATGATCTTCATCGGTGTAGAGGAGAAGCAGCTCACCCAAGCTTTTGGCAAGGTGTATGAAGATTATCTGGCAAAGGTCGACCGGATGGTTCCGTTCAAAAAACCTTGACGAAAGGCATCTTATATCGCATACCAGTAAAGGATAGAAAGACTGGAGACAAGCATATGACAATTATGTCAATTCGAGACGTGTCACTATTCGTGAAAGTCATGGGACAGGGATATCCACTCGTTCTAATGCATGGCGGCCCTAGCCTGGACCATACGACTCTGCTACCCTTACAGCCATTGGCTGATCAATTCACCCTGATCTTTTATGACCACCGCTGCAATGGTCGCTCGGACGGGGCGGAAGTCTCATCTATGACCTTCGAGAATCTGACCGCGGATGCAGATGCACTTCGCCGGAAGCTCGGTTTTGACCAGTGGGCAGTTCTCGGGCAATCCTTTGGGGGCAATGTTGCGCTTGAATATGCGCTGCGTTATCCGCAAAGCCTCTCACACCTGGTCCTGATAAATACCGGCGGAGACCAATGGTGGGTGAATCATAACGCCCCAGAAATTCTGGCGAAACGCGGTTACAGCGCCAGCGCCGTAGCGGCGGCTCGCCGATTCTATAACGGTCAACTCGATCCCGATGAGGTTTTTCCCACTGTGCAAAAGTTCCTAAAGGCATATAACTACAAAAACAACCTCAGCAGGGTAGCCAAGGATATTGTCTTAGGTCACATGCCAAAGATGCGACCCGAAGCGCTCATCTTTGGTTACAGCCAGCTGCTCAATGGCTGGTCGGTCATGGATCGACTGGGCGAGATCCAAGTGCCTACCCTGGTTATGGCAGGACGGCACGACTTTCTATTTCCACCGGAACATCAAGCTATTCTTGCAGATAGATTGCCCAATGCTTGTCTGGAGATGATCGAGTGTGCTGGCCATAATCCACAATCGGAGCGACCAGCTGAGGTTATAGAGCTTATCAAACACTTTTTGCTTGCTTCAGATCCAGACTTCGCCTGACTCGCTTTCAAGAAGGGGCCTTGATCATGAGTAGAAAGAAATTCCTCTTCCCGGTGTTGCTTGTTGGTACTGTACTGGCGCTTATTAAACGGTTATTCGTTCGGGCATATGCGCAGCCTGCTTCGACAAAATCAGCCTCCAGGAGCACTTCCTATGATGCCATCGATACTCATATCGAAAGGCAAATGTGTCGCCTGAAAATCCCCGGCGTGTCTTTGGTGATCGTTGAGGCTGACCAGATCGTGCACTTGCGAGGCTTTGGTCGTGCCCACCCGGGCGGTGAAGCACCAACCCCCCAGACCCCCTTCTTCATCGGCTCTATCACCAAGTCCTTCACTGCCTTGGCGGTGATGCAGCTGGTCGAGGCCGGCAAGGTCGAGCTCGATGCCCCCGTCCAGCGCTACCTGCCCTGGTTTTGCATAGCAGATCCCCAGGCGAGCGCGCAGATGAAGGTGCGCCAACTTCTCAACCAGACCAGCGGTCTACCCATGTTGCCTTCGGAAGTAGCCCTGGCTGATTTCGATGACCGCCCGGACGCCACCGAGCGTCAAGTGCGCGCCCTATCCACGCTCAA
>WOR8_10008000_pt1 | contig 19684 bp, 16 predicted proteins | sample DeeMarSeWOR38_10_FD_19890 | JGI IMG/M metagenome (IMG submission 19890)
CAGATAAAGGCACCGATATACCGATCTATTTTGCGCTGAAAGTTGATCTTCATTTTTGAATACCTTTGCCCTTGCCGTGAATGACACGCACGGAAAAAATCCCTTCTTTGATACATTCTGAAAAATAGGCGTCTAAAAGATCGGGTATATCCCGCGGTCGAAACGTATGCAGGTCCAGAACATCTTCGATGGGTATCCGAATGGGTTCCATGGTCAAGGGCCGGATCTTTTCCTTTGCCGTCGGGTTCGCGGTGCTTGATTTTAACAGTTAAGATCGGTAAACTTTGGAATAACGGCCATAAAACCGTTTCCGCCGCCGCTTAATCAGGCGATTTCTTCCCAAGATTTAGCGCCACAGACCGCCGGGGTCGTTTAATATCTAAATAATATCAAATTATTAAAGGCGTGTACATGATAATAATGAAGTTTGTCGGTTTGCTCATATTTGCCTATCTGCTGGGTTCTATCCCCTGGGGCTTGATTCTGGCGCGCATTTTTGCAAATACCGATATCCGGCAGAAAGGCAGTGGCAACATCGGTGCGACCAATGTCACGCGGGAAATCGGTGTCTTGCCGGGTTTGTTGACATTGGCCGGCGATGTTTTTAAAGGCGCTTTGCCGGTTTATATGGCTCGATGGATTTTTGGCGCTGCCGATGGTGCCGGCGACATCTATCTGGCTGCTGTTGCGCTGGCTGCCTTTCTGGGGCATTGCTTTCCCGTGTACCTTAAATGTCGTGACGGTGGCAAGGGGGTAGCAACCGCTGCGGGATGCTTTGCGGTGATTTCGCTGACCGCTGTTGCAGCGGCTTTCGGCATATTTACAATCACACTGCTCGTGTCCCGGCGGGTTTCTGTGGGCTCGCTCTGCGCTGCGGCCGCCCTGCCGGTGAGCATCTGGATCACAACGGGCTCCCTCGTTTTAATAATTGCCGCCGCCATTATTGCGCTGCTCATATTTGTGCGCCATCATGCCAACATCAAACGGCTTTTGGCCGGAAATGAGCCTGCCTTTAAACTGCGCAAGGCCTCCGCTGACAGATGATTGCTGTATCTGCAATCGGCTGCAGACCTATCGCGGGTTTGATGCATTCAAATATGATGCGTTAATTTTAAAATTTATGAGTGAGAACAGACGCTAAGAAAATAGCAGCCACACAAAGGTAATCATGCCGGCCAGGGTAAACTGGGTTTCAAGCAAGAATTCCAGCCGAATCCCCGGAAACATCTGGGCCCGTTCATAGGCCACTATAATGAGCCCAATAAAAACCGGGCACAGCAGCAGGGCAAATCCCAGGCTGGATGTCAGGTGCAAAGCGCTTAAAACAGCCAACATCGCCGTCAGTATGATCAAAATAATTTTGAGCACCTGCATCGAGCGTTTCTCCCCCAGAAGGATCGGTATGGTCTCTTTGCCCACCAGGCGGTCGCCCTGCATATCCAGTATGTCAAAAAAAGCCGTTCTCACAAAAACAATGCCGATGGCCCACAGCGCCACCAGCACGTTCACCCAATGAAGACGGCCGAATTTGGACAGCGGCGGCAGAACGGCCGTGACAATGCCCCAGGCAAGCGCAATCAGAAGCGTTTTTGAGCCGGGAATGTCTCTTAATTTTTGATAATGAGCGCCGATCAGCCACGGCGGTATCATCTTCAGATTGTAAGAGAGACCCAAGAGGCTCATGACCAGCAGCGCCATAAATGGAAATATCCCGATACTAAAGGCGATGACCAATCCGGCCCCACCCGCGATCCCCGCCAAAATGGCCAACGGCAGTTTATAGCGGTCGTAAAATTTGGCCCGGCTGGGATCATTGTATCGATCGGCGCGGGTATCGGTCAGGCGATTAAGGATGTGCATGGATTGAACGTAGAGCATGGATATTAAAATATAGGAAAATGTCTGATAAATACCCTGCAGTTTATTGCAGGCGTAGCATAAAGCACCCGCACCGATAGCGACATATACGTTGGTCAACAGCAGGGTGCGCTGAACCTCAAATGCCAGCCTCCGCCAGCCCTGCTTGCGTTTGAAAAGCATTGCCTCGAGCGCCCGATACACTTTTTTTATGACCCAGTTGGGGGTTGAAGCGCCGGCGGTGATACCGATCTGGTTGGCGTCTGTCAGCGCCTCAAGATCGAGATCGGCAAGATCATTCTCATTTTCAATATGATAAGCGGGCTTGCCGGCCTGGCGGGCGATATCGACGAGTCTTTTGGTATTTCCACTGCTGCGTCCACCGACCACGATAACGGCATCCACCGATTCGGCCAATCGTTGAACCTCCGCCTGGCGGCGCTCGGTCGAGTCACAAATGGTCTCAAATACCTGATAGTGCGGGTGGTTTTCGGCCGCCCAGTTTTTGACCGTCTGCCATAAATGGGTGTTGAGCGTTGTCTGAGCGACGATGATGGCATTTTCAAATCCGGGAAGGGCCTGCAGCTCAGCCAGGTTTTTGACGACATAACTTTTATCACCGCCATACCCGCGCAATCCGATAATTTCCGGATGGTTACGGTCACCTACGATGATGATCGCATACCCCTTCCTGGCATGCATCTTTATAATTGTTTGTACTTTGATGACCCGGGGGCAGGTCGCATCAATGACCTTAAAGCCCACTTCTGCGAGCCGGTCCTTTGTTTCCGGTGGCACACCATGAGCCCGGATGAGCACTGTTCCGGAACCTTCAGCCGGCGGCTCATTAAAGGCGGATATGCCTTTTTCCTCTAAAATCTCTAAAACCTGGGGGTTGTGGATCAGGGGGCCGTAAGTTGAAATCGGATGCTGGTGCTCATCGGGGGCATCGAGCACCATTTCAACCGCACGGCGAACGCCCATGCAAAATCCGGATGTTTTGGCAATAATGATTTTCATCTCAAAGTTTTTTAATTTTGAAGCGGTTGCGCCGCTGTCTTTTCGATAATCTGCGGGCGGGGCCTTTTTTTTTCGTGGTCGGGGTCCAACCGCTGTTATCGTCGGTTTCGTCTTCGTGGCGGTCGAAACGGCCCGCCATTTCGATTTTGGCCTCAAATTGCTGTGCGCTGATGGTGGCCGCACCGCAGGCGGCCGCATAATCGACGACGTCCCGATCGGAGCTGACGACCAATGCTTTTTCACGTTCGCGGGACGCCATGCGTTTGATTACTTCGTCAGCCGATGTCCGCTTTGGTGAAAATCGAATCGAAATCCCTTTTTGCCGGTGGCGTTGGTGGGAAAAAGCCGGACTGCTCTGACCATCAAAGACCACCGTTATCGGATGATGCCTGATTTTGCGATAGGCCGCCAGCTTGTCAACCAGTGCCTCACGGCCCAGAAGAAGGTCCTGCTCGTCCAGCCGGCTTAAAGATGCGGATTGTCTGATAAGATTATATCCATCTATAATGATATGGAGCGACATAGCTCTTCTTAATATTTTTAATGTGCTTGCCGAAACCTATAAATTGCAAATACCAAAACACAAATATCAAATAAATTCTAAATCTCAAAATTGAAAATATCAAAACTGTTTAGGACATTGAAAAATTGAGATTTGGAATTTATTTGAGATTTGATGCTTGTAATTTGGGATTTAAGAGAATTTTTTAGAAGAAGATATATTAAACCAATCATGCTTTGCAAACTATATGACGGGCGGAATGCTAGAATTTGGTTTGTTGTAAGCGGCCGATCAGGCGGTCCAGGTCATCATTGCTGTAAAATTCGATTTCGACTTTGCCTTTGAGGCCGCGTCGCTTGATGGTGACTTTGGTGCCAAAATGGCGTGAGAGCTCTTCAGCCAGGCCGAGCAAATAATGATCTTCAACGCTTTTCCTGCTGGCTTTCGGTTTTTTCTTCTCCCCTTTCAAAGCGCGCACAAGATCTTCGGTTTCCCTTACCGACAGTCCCTTTTTGACGACCGAGCGCCAGGCCGCCAGCTGCTGGGTGGGGTTTGGTGTGCCCAGCAGCGCTCTGGCATGACCCATTGAAAGGTCTCCTTTCTGGATGCTCGTCCGAATGGCCTCGGGCAATTGTCGGAGCCGCAAAAAATTGGCGACCGTCGAGCGGCTTTTGCCCACCCGCGTGGCAGCCTCATCCTGGGTCAGATGGAATTCGATGATCAGACGATGATAGGCTTCAGATTCCTCCATGGGATTGAGGTTGGCGCGCTGGATGTTTTCAACAATCGACAATTCCAGTAATTTGGAATCGGTGATGCGTTTGATGATAACCGGCACCTGGGTCAACCCGGCCCTTTTGGCAGCGCGCAGTCGTCTTTCGCCGGCAATCAGCTCATAGGCGTCATTTTCTTCGCGGACGAGAAGCGGTTGCAGAATGCCCTGCTCCTTGATCGATTGACTGAGTTCCTCTAATTCGGCTTCGGGAAATTGCTGGCGGGGTTGAAAGCGGTTGGGTTGTATGCGTTCAATATCACAATAGAAAAAATCCCTGGGTGGTTCTGCCGACTTCTCCATTTCGGGTATGAGCGCGCCCAAACCTCTACCGAGGGCCTGTTTTTTACGTTTGATCGGGCCGGCACTCGACTTATTCGCTTCTTTTTTCTTTTGCATACTGTTCCCCGGAAATTGGCATTTTTAGTAAAAACTTCTTTGTGCTTGCTGAACTAGTATCGTGTCCCAGAAATAATTTTCAGAAAAGAGCCGGCCATGTTATTTTCTGTCCCCGCATGGCGGGATTTCGCTTCTGATTTGTGAAAATTAATGTGCTCAAAAGGCGCTATGAATAGCTAAGTGCCGGTGCCCCGATAAGTGTGGGATTCAACCTTCAAATAACAAATAACGAATAAAAAATGATCCCCGATTGGGCCCAGCCCCAATTGGGGCATTAATTGTTCAGGATTTCTTTTGCCAGCTCAAAATAGCTCCGGGCACCCGCGGAAGTGGCATCATAAAGCAGAATGGGTTTGCCGAAGCTCGGTGCTTCGCTTAATCGGACGTTGCGGGGTACCATCGTCTTAAATACAAGCGCCTCAAAATATTTTGCGGCCTCTGCTGCGACCTGATGCGCAAGATTGGTCCGCTTGTCAAACATGGTTATTAATATGCCGGCAATGGTCAAGTTCGGATTGAGGTTGCTTTTGATGCGCTTGACCGTATTGAGAAGCCGTCCCAGGCCCTCAAGGGCGTAATATTCGGCCTGAAGCGGAATTAAGACGGAATCGGCAGCCGTGAGCGCATTAATCGTCAACAGGCTTAATGACGGCGGGCAGTCGAGAAAAATAAAGTCAAATTCCTGGTTAAGGCCTGAAATCAGATTCCTGAGGGCTTTTTCCCTTTCGGGATTGGACATCATTTCAACCTCAAATCCGATCAATTCGACATCTGAAGGAATCACTTTCAGGGTGGCAATTTCACTATCCACGATCAAGTTCGCGGCGCCGGCGCGACCCAGCATTCCATGGTAAAGCGTTTTTTCGAGACGCGATCGATTGATCCCCAGACCTGAAGTGGCATTGGCCTGCGGGTCGCAATCGATCAGCAATGTCTTTTTTTCTGAAACGGCCAAAGAGGCTGCCAGGTTTACCGCTGTGGTTGTCTTGCCGACACCCCCTTTCTGGTTGGCGATACAGATAATTTTTGCCATAATTGGGATGCTCTAACATAAAATTTTGGGTTTGAAAAGAACTTTAGAATAGTGTAATAATACCAGAATCTTTAATATTTAGCCTGGTTGAGTCCATAATGATTCGAAATCTCATAACGATCTGGATGGTCACATTAATTTTACTAGCACCGCTGGGCGCCCAGCTTTCTTCCGGCCTGACCGTCGTTGAAGAAGAAAAGTTATCCCGTTCCATACTGGAATATATTTATCGTCAGTATGAAATTATCGATGATCCGGTAATTGCGGAGTATGTCAATCAGGTCGGCAGCCGGATTGTTTCGGTTTTAGAAGATCCCGTTTTTGATTATAAATTCCATGTTATCAAAGTCGATACCTACAACGCGTTCGCCATTCCGGCCGGCTATATCTTTATCAACAGCGGTCTGATCGCAGCCATGGATGATGAAGATGAGCTGGCTGGCATTCTGGCCCATGAAATCGCCCATGTGAATGCGCGCCATATTTCCCAGAAAATCGAAGCATCCAAAAAAATCGGCTGGGCGACCCTGGCGGGCGTAGCGGCCGGTGTGCTCATTGGCGCAACCGGTGGGGCAGAAGTGGGACAAGCGGTGATGCAGGGCAGCCAGGCTGCCGGCGCAGCCGCTCAATTGTCCTATAGCCGTGACAACGAAATCCAGGCTGACCAGTTAGGACTGATCTACCTGAACGATGCCGGCTACGACGGCGCAGGATTGCTTAAGATTTTAAAAAAGATGCGCAGCAAACAGTGGTTCAGCACCGAACAGATTCCGACCTACATGCGAACTCACCCGGCAATTGATGAGCGCATCACCTATCTTGATTCCCAGCTGGCCAGTTCGCCAAAAGACAACGAGAAGCAGCCGCAAGCGGCTGTCGGCGATTTTACCAGAGCGCATACCTATTTGATAACCCAGTATGGTGATGAAAAACTGGTGCTAAAATATCTTGAATCACAGGTGAAGCAGCATCCTGAGGATCCCACGGCGCATTATCGTTACGGGCTCATATTGGCCCGGGTCAACCGCAGGGCCGAAGCCATCGAGCAAATCCGAACGGCGCTGCAAAAGCGTGCCTTTGATCCTTATATGTTAAGAGATGTCGGTCGGGTGTACTATCTGGACGGGCAATTTGAACAATCCTTAAAGACGCTTAAAACAGCCCGTAATATGATACCCGATGATGCGGATTGCAATCTTTACCTCGGTCAGACATATATGGAAATGGAGCGATATGATGAAGCGTCGTCTGTTTTGAGGGGTGTTGTCGAAAAACATCCCGGTTATACCAGAGCTTACTACATCCTGGGTCAAAGTCTCGGTAAGCAGGGGAATCTGGCAGATGCCTATTATTACCTGGGCATCTATCATACCCGTAAGCGAGACCTGAAAACGGCCATCGTTCAATATCGGCGAGCGTTGACGTATACCAAGGATTCTGAAAGACAGGCCACTATAGAGAAGCGCTTAAAGCGGCTTGAAAAGATGTTGGCCGAGGAGCGAAAAAGTCAGAATTAATTGCGGTCAAAATGGGAAAAGTGCATCGAAAACGTTCCGCGGCCCTGAGTCGCCGAGCGCAGATTTGTCGAGTAACCAAACATCTGTGACAACGGCACGGTGGCATTGATCACCTGAGCGCCGGCTTTGTGTTCAATGGATTCTATTTTGCCGCCCCGCGAGTTTAGCTCACCGATGACATCACCGATGAAGGCCTCGGGCACAAAAATTTCAGCGGTCATAATCGGCTCCAATAAAAACGGATTGCCGGCATTCATGGCGTCCTTACATGCCATGGAGGCACTAACGGTGTAGGCCAGTTCGGTTCCCAGCGATTCTTTGTAGTTGGCATGGGTCAGCCTCACCTCAACGTCCACCACCGGATACCCCATCTGAGATCCGCTCTCCAGGGATTCCCAAACGCCCTTTTCAACAGCTGACCTGTACAGATCCGGCAAAACATCATTTGAGATTTCGGATACAAATTGGTTGCCCGATCCCCTGGGCAAAGGCACCATGGTCACGGAAACTTCTGCGAAATGGCGTTGGCCGGCTATTTCTTTGTCAAAAATGATCGTTGCCGATCCGGGTTTTTCAATCGTTTCGCGATAAACCACCTGGGGCTTGCCCACATTGACATTGGTATGAAATTCACGCTGCATGCGGCTGATGATAATTTCAAGGTGCAGTTCGCCCATTCCGGATAAAATGGTCTGTCCGGTATCCTCATCCTTGCGAACGATCAATGTCGGATCCTCAGCCATAAACTTGGCGAGGACTGCATCTATTTTTTCTTGATCCGCATGGGTTTTGGGTTCCACCGCAATGGAGATGACCGGCTCGTAGAATTCGATTTTCTCCAGCAATACCGGATGATTTTGGCTGCACAGCGTTTCGCCGGTGGATGAATTCTTTAAACCAACGATTCCGACGATGCTGCCTGCACCCGCAGCATTCACCCGTTCGCGCCGGTTGGCATGCATGTTCAGGATACGAGCGATTTTTTCCTTTTCATTGCGAGCCGGGTTAAAAACCTCTCCGCCTGAGGTTATTTTGCCGCTGTAGATCCGGATATACGATAATTTGCGCCCCTCCATCATTGAAACTTTAAAGATCAGGGCCGCCAGCGGCTCGGAATCCTTCGGGCGGCATTGAATGATTTCGCCGGTCTCGGGATGCATTCCTGCTATCGGTGGAATATCAACCGGGCTGGGTAAAAATTGGGTAATTGCATCGAGCAAGGGCTGAATCCCTTTATTTTTAAGGGCCGCGCCGCACAATACCGGAACGATCTTCAAATTGATGGTGGCCTTGCGTATGGCAGCCCGCAATGCACCTGAATCAACAGTTGTTTCCGCCAGATAGGCCTCCATGATATCGTCATCATGCTCTGCCAGGGTTTCGAGCAGCGTGTCGCGGTAGGCGGCCGCATCGGCGGCGAGATGCTCCGGGATATCCTGTTCTTCAAATGTTGCCCCGAGCGTATCATCATCCCAGACAATCTGTTTCATACGGATCAGGTCGATGATGGCGTTGAAATTATCTTCTGAACCGACCGGCAGCTGCAATACCAACGGGTGGGCTTTAAGGCGCTCCTTGATCATCCTGACGCTCCCGAAAAAATCGGCCCCGATGCGATCCAATTTATTGATAAAGGCGATTTTCGGCACCTTGTATTTATCGGCCTGTCGCCATACGGTTTCAGACTGGGGTTCCACACCTTCCACAGCGCTGAATACACCGATAGCGCCATCCAGCACCCGCAAAGAGCGCTCGACCTCAATGGTAAAATCAACATGACCGGGGGTATCGATAATATGAATTTCCGTATTTTGCCAGTTGCAGGTCGTGACGGCGGAAGTAATCGTAATGCCGCGTTCCTGCTCATCAGGCATCCAATCCATCACCGCCTCTCCATCGTGCACTTCACCGATTTTGTGGGAGCGACCGGTGTAATAAAGAATCCGCTCGGTAACCGTCGTTTTACCGGCATCAATGTGGGCGATGATGCCAATATTGCGGATATTTCCTATTTTTGCGGTTGTTTTCATCGTATTAACAGCATATTCGCCTTTATCGGGATCTCTAAATCAATATGACCGGCGAGTGTCATGGCCTCGGTGCCGTTGATCAGAATTTTAACCGCCTTAATCTGCGGTACATTCAGCACTAAAGAATTGACAATTGAATAAATTGTCAACAATTCGGACTGTATGCCGCCCGGATGGTTTTCAGTCACAGCGGAAGTCAAATCCACAAAACATGTGCCTTCCTGTGTTACGAAAATCGCCCGGATGACAGTTGCTGCCGGAAGGGTGCGCGTCAATCCCTGTTGTGGGCCTTTAATTAACGCTTCAATGATACTTCTGGCAAAAAATTCCGGATCTTGCGGACTTTTCAGAACACGATTTTCAGCCATCAGAAATTGGCTGTCTTTATCTGAAAAATACAAATGGACCGGTTTTGTTTGCGCGGGCGTCATCGACGCGGACCGCATGGTTTTTTGAATCTGATTCCGATGGCGCGTATTTTGGCGACCCATTACCAGCACCAGCAGCAAAACGACACCTGCAATCGATGCGAGCGCCAGAAATCCAATAGACCGTTTTTTCATCTTGGTGCTGCCGTTATGACGGTTTTAGGGTATCTAAAATAGAACCCGTTTTTTATGTCAATCAATGGCTGATGTCAAGCTTAACAGACGGCAACGACTTTTGGATGCGATCAGATCATCTTATAAAGATGCGGCGGGCAATAACAGGCGACCTTTGAGCGAGGGCTGTGAAACGGGGTACCGTCTTTTTCAGTTTGACTCGCACAGGTAAGCAATGGTATCAGAAGCGTTTTTGTAGAAATCAAAAAAGGGCCAGCCTCAGGCTAACCCGTATGGTACTAAAAAAGTGGAGCTGATCGGGATCGAACCGACGACCTCATGACTGCCAGTCATGCGCTCTCCCAGCTGAGCTACAGCCCCACATGAGCGAAATTCCCAGCTGAGCTACAGCCCCACATGAGCGAAATTATTTAGCATTTGGTTTTTTAGGTGTCAACAGTTATATTTTTGGAGCGCAGTAACCGGGCCCCGTCTGCAGTTGTCTGCGGCAACAGACAGCAGGTGCGGAATTGCCGCCGGGATGGGTTGACAATATTTTGAATAATAAATATTATTAATGTGTTATATGGTTTTAAGGATATCCTAAGACCCGGGATATCGGGTTTGATCTGAACCATCTAATCGAGTAAAGCATATGAAACGTTATCCAATGCCGCCAAATGGGCTGGCCGGTGAGCCCACCGACGCAAATGTTTACAAGGAATTTGACGCCACCGAGCTCTATTGTCCGAAATGCAAACAGGCGGTTCCGGTGCGCAAACGATTGCTGCTGGTATTGCCTGAAGGTGATAAATACGAATATCTATGCGCTTACTGCTCTGAGACCGTGGGGACCAAAATCGACAAGCAGGAAAATCCGCTAACCCTTATTTCCTGATTTTATGCTTCCCTTCTTTTATGTTTTCGTGATATTTCTTATAGGATAGGGTTCTCCGTTCAACGTTCTGCGTTCCTGGTTATTTAAGCTTTGATGAACCTTTGAACCCTGAACCACCGAGGAGAAGAATTGAATGTTAAGCTTAATGCGTAAACATGCCAGTAGCTGGATTATCAAATTTTTACTGGCTGCCATCATCGTTGTTTTTATCCCCTGGGGTGTTCAACGCTATACTTCCGGACGCTCGGGCCGCGTGGCCGAAGTCAATGGAAGCATCATCACCCTGGATGATTATCGCAATACTTATAGAAATCTTGTTGAACAGGTGCGGCAGTCATTCGGTAACAACGTAAATGACGAATTTATGCAAACACTGCAGTTGCCCAAACGGGCTTTGGACCAACTGATTGATAGGGTGCTGATGCTTCAGGCAGCTGAAAAACTTAAAATCCAGGTATCGGATGAAGAGCTTGCCCAGGCGATTGGCAGCATCGCCGCATTTCAGACTGCAGGGGTGTTTGACAACCAGCGCTATCTCAACTTTTTAAGCCGCACGCAGCTTACCCCTGAAACCTTTGAAAACGAGCAACGCGAAGCGATTACGATCAATAAACTGCAGAGCTTTATTTCCGGTAGTATAAAGGTGTCGAATATCGAAGCGCAGCAGTGGTATAAATTCAATAATGCCGAAGTCGATATCGACTATGTGCTTTTGGAACCGCAGCAGATGAAGGGCACAGAAGCCACAGCCGACGAGATTAAGGCGCACTTTGAAGCAAACAAAGAAAACTACAAAACAGATCCTGAACTTAAAATTCGCTATCTGTATCTAAACCCCGAGAACTACGAGGACAAAGTAACCGTTTCAGCAGAAGACGTCAGCGATTATTATGAGAGCAACCTCGAACAATTTAAAAGCCCGCAAACGGTGCAGGCACGGCACATACTCATAAAAGTGGATAAGAATGCGACACCCGAGCAAGTCCAAGAAGCGCGCCAGCGAATCGAAGCTGTTCATAAGCTGGCAATCGCCGGAGAGGATTTCGCCGAACTGGCCGCGGAGTATTCAGAAGGCCCCACTAAAACAAAAGGTGGGGACCTGGGAACGTTCCGCAGACAGGATATGGTGAAGCCATTTTCCGATAAGGCCTTTGCGATGCAAGCCGGGGAAATCAGCGAACCGGTGCGGACCGATTTTGGATGGCACATTATCAAAGTTGAGCAGGTCAATCCGGCTTCGATCCGGACCCTGGACGAAGCGCGCTCCGAGATAGAAAGCAAACTGAAAGCCGACCAGTCCAGAAACCTGGCCTATGATGAGGCTGAGGCGATTTTCAATGCGGCTTTTGAAGGTCGAAATTTTGCCGATCTTGTCAAAGAGCGCAACTTGAAAATGATTTATACCGATTTTTTCACCCGGAAAAAAGGACCGCAGGGGGCTCAAAATGCCCGGCAGCTTGCAGAGGCAGCCTTTGAACTGCCCCTCAATGAGATCAGTGAGATTCAGGAGCTGGGCAATGGGTATTATCTGATTGAGGCGCTGGAAAAACGACCGGCCCAGATTCCGGAATTAGAAACCGTAAAGGCGGCAGTTAAAAAGGATTTGATAAAAGAAAAACAGGATGCCGAAGCCCTTCGTCAAGCCCAGGCCATTGTCTCCGAAATTAAAGAAACGGGATCTCTGGCAGCCGTTGCCGAGAAGTTCAACCTGAAACCGCAGACGTCGGGGCTTTTCAAACGAACCGATCCGATACCCGTCATCGGATATGAACCCGACATTGCGCGTGCAGCCTTTACGCTTTCAGAGAGCAATAAAATATACGCTGACGCCATCAAAGGACAAAAAGGCTATTACGTGATCAGCCTTCGCGAGCGGAAAGCGCCCGCTCTAGATGGATTTGAAAAAGAAAAGTCAGACATAAAGGCGCGTCTGCTGCAACAAAAAGCGTTTACGACAATGGAAGCCTGGTTGAATCGTAAGAAAGATGAAAGTGAAATTGTCATTGAAGAGGGTTTTTGGAAGAGCTGAGTCAACGACCACCCGCACAGCGGGTGAAAATTAATGCGATAAAATAAATTTCATCCATATATATCTTACTGGTATTTTGTCGTACTTCTATAACTTGCTCGATACGCTGCCTTTATGAAGCAATCGCGACTTTGCATTAATTTTCATACAAGATTCAGGTAACCTAAGGAGGATCGTGATGCTCGATGATGCACCGCACAGCCGCACCGGCAGCACGCGCTACAGCGTAAAAAAGTGCCCGGAGTGCTACTCCTATCTGCCACTGCGCACGACCCGATGCCCATCGTGTAACACCAAGCTCGGTGACGTGAACAAGCTTGGATTTGCCTCACGACCTTTTAACTGGTCGGGTTACCTCATCGCCATTATCGCTATTGTTGGGTTTATGGTATTTGTATGGTGGGGATTCTTCAGTGACTAGCGGTATTCGTATTCCTTCTCCAGGATGTCATCCGGGATGTTGTCGAGAAAACGGGATGGCTGGTTGAGTATCAATCCTGTTCCGCGATCCCAGATATTGCTGGGATAGGTAAAAAACAGATTCTCTTTGGCCCGGGTTGCGGCGACATACATCAACCGGAGCTCTTCTTCAAGCTCGTCTTCTTTATGCAGTGAATGCACCGAGGGGAATCTGCCGTCCAGCGCCCAGATAACAAAAACCGTGCGCCATTCCAGCCCCTTGGCGGAATGTATCGTTGATAGTGTCAAGCGGTCCGAACCGACGGCATCCGCATACAGGCTATTTTCAAAACTGACTGTTGGAGGCTCTAAAGCCATATCGGTTAAAAACGCGTCAAGACTTTTGTAGCGCTCCATGATGTCAGCCAGATGTTCCAGATCCCTTGCACGACGGGGGTGGTCATCAAAGCGGTTTTTTAAAATCGGCATGTAATAGTCAACAATAATTTGCCCCATTTCGCCAACGGTCATCGGTTTGGTATCCAGGGTGGCAAAAAGCATTTTCAGGCGCTCAAGCGCTTTGCTGCCGGCCACCTTGGCTGAAAGCAAGCCGGTATAGCCTGATTTTTCCGCCAGGGTCGCCTCAAAAATTTTCTGGGCGGTTTTCGGTCCAACTTTTTCGAGCAGCAGCAAAATACGGTACCAGCTGATGCGATCATAGACATTGGCCATAACACGCATGTGTGCCAGGACATCTTTAATATGCGCGGATTCAACGAATTTAAATCCACCCATCTTCACAAACGCGATGCCCTCCCGGCTCAATTCTATCTCAAGATCAAATGAATGAAAACTGGCACGAAACAGAACCGCAATTTCGTTTATGGGCACCCCCTGGTTTTGAAAATCCTTGATCCGATCCACAATAAAGCGGGATTGGCTGTATTCATCTTCGGCGTTTAGCAAGACCGGTTTGGCACCGTCTTTTTTTTGAGAGAATAGATTTTTAGTAAATTTTTCCTTGGCCCGTGCGATAATTGCATTGGTTAAGGTCAATACCGGTTGATTGCTGCGATAATTTTCTTCGAGCGAGACGATTTGAGCGGCTGGAAACCGTTTCGGAAAGTCGATAATATTTCTGAAATTGGCACCCCGGAAGGCGTAGATGCTCTGGGCGTCATCGCCGACAACCATGATGTTCTGATGGGTGCGGGTCAGAAGATACAATATCTCGGCTTGAATGGTATTGGTGTCCTGGTATTCGTCCACCATGATATGATGGTAGCGCCTAGAAATGCGATCCCGCACGTCCGGATACTCGGCCAAGAGGCGACGCAGATAAACAAGCAAATCGTCGTAGTCCAGGAAGTGATGTTCCTGTTTGCGGATTTCGAATAACCGATAAAGACGGCTGATGGTCTCAAGATGCGACTCAAAATGCGGGTAGTCGTTTTCAATGACCTCATCAAGTGACAGGCCTTTGTTGACGGCCCGGCTGAAAATGTCTGCCAGGGTTTTGCTTCTGGGAAATGATCGCTGCCGGGTTACGGGCTGCAATTCCTTGCGCAGCAACCCAATTAGGTTTTCAGAGTCATTGCGGTCAAGGATTCCAAAGGCGGGGTCCAAACCCATATGCGACGCATATTGTCGTAGCGTGGCATTGGCAAAGGAGTGAAACGTACCGCCCGCAATTTTCCCGCAGCGCTCATCGAGCAACTGTGTGGCTCTGCGCAGCATTTCCTGAGAAGCCTTGCGCGTAAATGTCAACAGAAGGATAGCGGACGGGGATACGCCTTTTGCTACCAGATAGGCCGCCCGGTAGGTAAGTGTTCTTGTTTTGCCACTTCCGGCACCGGCGATAACCAGTAGCGGCCCTTGCGTATGGGTCACCGCTGCAAGCTGATCCGGATTCAGGGCTCCGGCATAGCATTTCTGAAAATTGATATTACTTTTCTTCATTATCTTCTCTAATATTGACTTTTACCGATGCTGTCTTATTCTACATTAGTTGTTCTAAAATAAAAACGCTCTTAACAGGGAGGGACAAATAGAATGAAGAGAATAAAAAATCAACTGAAAACAATTTCTAAATCCCTTACTAGCATGTCAAAGCAGGTGGATAGAATTAGCAAACAGGTTGAAAAACTTCAAGCGCCCCAAAAGGCAGCTCCTGCCAGACGCAAAAAAACAGCTCCTAAAACTGTTTCACGCAAAAAAACAACTGCCGCCGGGGGCAAGACCGTACTGGATACCGTCTATGGCGTCATCCGCCGCAGCCCGAACGGGGCAACGATCGCAACACTGAAAAAGAAAACGGGTCTCGATTCACGGCAGCTCAGCAACGCGCTATACAAGCTTTCCAAAAAACGCATGGTGCAGGCCAAATCTCGCGGCCATTACGTTAAAATGTAAACCGGCGCCGGTTGAACAAGCGGCGCAGCGCAACACTATAAATAAAATAGTCTTCTGGTTGCCACCTTTCAGTCGAGCAGCAGAAGACTATTTTTTTTGGCAAAAACAGCAGTCGAACTGCGTGGGTGAAGACTCCGATAAGCTTGCCCATTTGATAATTCGTTGGCGGTCAGTTCATGATTGTCCCGGCACCCGATATTCCGGCCGAAGAGGCTGCGGGTTGTGCCGCTGACGGACGCGCTTCGTCCTCTTTTCCTGTCTAGCACGTTACCGGGATCTTTTCAATACAGTCAGACGGTTTCCGCAGCCGATATCGTGCTTAAGAGCCCATTGACATCAAATCAGATGTTTTGATAGTTGCCTGATCAGCTCTCATTTGATATGAAAACAGTTTCAATTTTTCCTGGAAAGGATCACCTATGAACACAAAGCAGAGTTCCGAAAATCCCTCTGCTATCGATCAAATATGGAAGTCGTTCGCCACTGTTAAACTTACCATTGGCTTGTTGCTGACGCTGGCAGCGACCTCAATCATCGGCACGCTGATTCCGCAGAATGAGTCACCGGGAGCTTATCTACAGAGCTTTGGTGAGATCTTGTATCGCATTTTTTCACTGCTGGGGCTGTTCGACATGTATCATTCATGGTGGTTTCGTGCCCTGATTCTGTTGCTGGTGGTCAACATCATCGTCTGCTCCATTGATCGACTGCAAGCCACCTGGAAAATTATCTTTGCCCGTAATCCACGCTTTAACGCTGCCCGTTACCGGCAACTCAAAACTAGAGCAGAGTTTAACCACGATGGCGCCGCCGCTCATCTAAAAGACCGGTATCTGCCGGTTATCGCCCGCAGATTCCGATTCCATCGAACGGAAGATACCGATAATGGGTTTGCCATTTATGCTGAAAAAGGACGCCTGACGCGCTTGGGGGTGTATGTTGTTCACTTAAGTGTTGTGATCTTATTGATCGGCGGGTTGATCGGGTCCATTTTTGGTTATGAGGGCTTTGTCAATCTGGCCCCCGGTGACTCGGCGGGCTCCATTCAGCTCCGCGGTAATAATCAAATACTGCCGCTGGGCTTTGAGATCCGCTGTGATGATTTCAAGGTCGAATTTTATGATACCGGTGCTCCCAAAGAATTTCGGTCCAGCTTATCAATTCTCAAACAGGGAAAAGTGGTCGAGCAAAAAGATATCATCGTAAATGATCCCCTGCATTTTGAGGGCATCAGTTTTTTTCAGGCCAGTTACGGCAACCTGCCGCCGACTGAGGTGATCCTGAACTTTACCAGTCAGGCCACCGGGATGATATACAATCAAAAGGCCGCCATCGGCAAACCGGTCGAGATCCCTGAAAATTTAGGGACACTGACCCTAAAAAAATTCACACGCCAGGCAGATTTTAAAGGACACAATATTGGTGAAGCGTTTATCGGCGAATTAACACCGCCAAACGGAATTGCGGTTGATGTCACCTTGCCCCTGAAATTCCCGAGCTTTGATAAAATGCGCAAAGATAAGGTCTTTATTGCAATCGCCGATTTTGTACCACGCTACTACACCGGTCTTCAGGTAAGAAAAGATCCTGGCGTCTGGGTGGTTTATGTCGGATTTATGATGATGATTATCGGAATTTATATTACCTTTTTTATGTCCCATCAGCAACTCTGTGTCGAGGTCACTGCTGACGGCCCCAAAAGCCAGGTGATGGTTGCCGGGACTTCCAATAAAAACAAAATGGGGATGCAAAAGCGGGTGACGCAGCTGGCTCACCGGTTGGAAAATCTGCCGGCCGCTAAGTGATCGCACCCCATCGGCATCGGGCAATTTTAATTTGCCGAATAAAATGGGACTGCTAGAGGAAAATCATGAACAGTTCACTTATCCTATCCATTATTACGTTTGTTTACGGGCTGGCCGGGTTTTTATATATTTTTGCTTGGATTTTTAGAAAGCCGGCAGCCGGCAAACTGGCATCATGGGTGGCTGTTGTCGGCCTGATCGGCAACACAGCCGGAATTATATTACGCTGGATCGAATCTTACCGCATGGGTATCGGGCATGCACCCTTTTCAAACCTTTACGAATCGCTGGTCTTTTTTGCCTGGACGATTGCATTGATTTACCTGGTCCTCGAGCGCAAAGCCGGCAATCGTGTGATCGGCGCCTTTACCATGCCGATTGCTTTTTTGGCGATGGCATATGCTTCCCTGAAAACCGGTATCAGCAGCGAGATCCAACCGCTTATCCCGGCCCTCAAAAGCAACTGGCTGATTGCACATGTGATTACCTGCTTTATTGGATATGCGGCCTTTGCCACTTCTTTTGGCATTGGCGCCATGTATCTGATCAAACAGGAGAAGGAGGCGGAAGCGGTGACCTGGTTGGATATTGCCAAGCCCCTGACACTGTTTGTTTTCGTGCTGCTTTTTAGCCGGGTTCTGCTGGTGAGCAATTGGGCCATGGCAATAATGATCGCTTTACCGCTTTGCATCATTTTTTATATCGGTGTTTTGCTCGTCCGTCGCCTGCCGGCTGATTTTAGAAACCGCTTGCTGGGTGTGTTTCCAGAGGCAGCCATGTTGGATGAACTCGGTTACCAGGTCACTCTGTTCGGATTCCTGTTTTTATCGATTGGCATTATCAGTGGCGCTGTCTGGGCCAATTCCGCCTGGGGACGATACTGGGGATGGGATCCTAAAGAAACATGGTCTTTGATCACCTGGTTCATCTACGCTACTTTGCTGCATGCCAGACTTATGCGGGGCTGGCGGGGACGGCGAATTGCCTATTTGTCGCTGGTGGGTTTTGCAGCGGTTTTATTTACCTATTTCGGCGTTAATTTGTTGCCCGGCTTGCATAGTTACGGCGCTTTTGGCCAATGATTTTGCTTGACAAAATCGCGCCAATTAAGGTAATACAAAAACCTTTGCCGGCACGTGATACTCATTTCAGCCTGTATAACTTACTGTAATCGCACTATTTTCTATTAAACCGCAGCTGTTCGGTATTGACCAGTGCGGGGCGGCAAATGTTTGTCGAGACTTGTTTCAATCAACCCTGATAACCACGGAGTTTTTATGACAACAGAGGAACAAGCCAATGCGGCCACAGTGAAAGATCAGCACGCAACAGCACCTCCCCCCGAAACAGCCCCGGCTGCCAAAGCCGATGATAGCGGCGCCGGCGGACCCATCATTCTATTTTTCATCCTCGGCCTGGCTGCCAGCCTAATTGTCGGCTGGGTCGTTTTCCCCAAGGTTCTTTACTCCCAGAAAAAACAGCCCATCGAATTCAATCATGTGCTGCACAACGAGCTGGTTGAGGATGGATGCGAAAGTTGCCATTTTTTCCGAGAGGACGGCTCTTATTCCGGTGTACCAACCTTAGACCAGTGCATCGAATGCCATGAAGAGGTCAACGGCGAAGATCCTGAAGAAGCGCGCTTCGTCAACGAATTTGTGGCCAATAATCGGGAAGTTCCCTGGCTGATCTATTCACGGCAGCCCCAGAATGTATTTTTCTCCCATGCCGCCCATGTGAAAATGGGAGAGATGGACTGTGTGACCTGTCACGGGCATATCGGCGAATCCGAGAGCCTACCGATTTATAAACAAAACCGCATCTCCGGTTACAGTATTGATATCTGGGGCCGGAATATATCCGGGATCAAGCGCAACTCCTGGGATCGCATGAAAATGGATGATTGTGCCGATTGCCACCGCCAAGAAGGCGTCAATCAAAACAGCGTTCAGACCCTGCGCGGGGGCTGTTTTGTATGCCACCATTAATAAATGTTTGTAGATGGTAAACGGATTCCGAACCGATCGTGCTTGCAATTATCAATGTGCTCATCTTAACAGGGAAAATTAAATGAAAGTAGATCGCAGAAGCTTTTTGGCATTCATTCTCGGCGGTGCCGCCGGTACGGCGCTGTCACCCTTACCCTGGAAAGTCACCGACGATATATCCATCTGGAGCCAGAATTGGCCCTGGATACCGGTTCCGCCCAAAGGCGAAATCAGCCGAGTTCGTTCCGCCTGTACGCTGTGCCCCGGCGGTTGTGGAATATCGGTTAAAAAAGTAGATGAACGGGTCATCAAAATCGAGGGTCTGGAGGGGCATCCCATAAATGATGGGGGGCTTTGTCCCCTGGGAAACAGCGCCGCCCAGCTTCTGTACGGCCCGACCCGCATCCAGACACCCTTGAAAAAGGTCAACGGCCGCTGGCAGAAAATAGCATGGCAGGATGCTATTACCGAGCTGGCCGCC
>WOR8_10005170_pt1 | contig 19675 bp, 22 predicted proteins | sample DeeMarSeWOR38_10_FD_19890 | JGI IMG/M metagenome (IMG submission 19890)
GCCTTTACGATAGGTCGATCCAAATCCAACGCTGCTTCTCAGGTCTTGTTTTGTTTTGTCAGCCATTTCTCTTCTCCTTTGTGAAAATTTGGTTGCTTTTTGTTCCCTTTATAGAGCAAGTGGTGTGCCATGTTCATCAATTCCGGCGTACAATTGATTTAATTGCTTGTAATTAAACGATAATTTATAGCCGTATCCGCAAAGATCCCCTTCATTGCCAAGGGATCGGTGGTTGTAATTTCCAACAAAACCCAAAAGCAGTTCTAGTTATTCAGCACATCCATGTCTAATTTCGATATGATTTTAGTAGGTTAGAATCTTGTGGTCTTTTACTACACCTGAGTTGGATTTTACTACACTTGGGGATGACGACGGTTTGGAATGACGATTGGCGAATGACGAATGACGAATTTAATGTATTCTGTCTAATTTATTTAGTGCAAGCAGTTCGAGTATAGTTCTGGTCATCATTAATGAAAAAAAGAATAAAATGATAATCATATAAGAATGACAGAGCGGAGCGATTCCACCATTCGCCATTCGACATTCGTCAATCGTCATTCCCCAACGGGCAACCCGTGCAATCCGAAATGAGGTTTTTCAGCTTTTTGCGCAGAACCGAGTAGGAAAAGTATTTTTGGGCGATCTCATAATTACGCTTGACCATCCGACTGCGGCGCCTGGGTTCCGTTAACACTTTTCTGGCCAGGCGGACCGCCGCGTCCGAGACATAGCCGTCAATCTCGATCACCTCGAAGCCTTTGGGTTTAATGTCCATCGTGTAAATCGAATAGGTGTTGACCACGATCGGCCGGCAGAAATAGACCGCTTCAAGGAAGGCATTGCCAAAGCCTTCGAATGTCGACGGATAGGTTACCAGATCGGCATGGGGGTAGACGTCTTCGAGGGTGTAGATCTTCCTGCCGTTGGCCGTATACCCCCTTTGTTCATTGATGATATTGGACACAAAATAGGTGTCGACTTTCATTAGCTTCGAGTACTCTCTCACCCTGCGCTCGTAATCATAGCCTTCATCCCCGGAAGCATGGGAAATAATCAGTTTGGCTTTCATCCCCAGGCGATGAACCAATTCAATCGCATGCTCGATACCCTTGCGCTTAACCACTCTGGTTGGCTGTAGAATGAGCATTTCGTCATCGCCAACGCCCAGGGCCTGACGAACATCGGAAGCATAATCATCACCCGTCGGGGCGCGGTTGGCGGAATCCAGGCCGCAAGACTGAAAATCTCCGATTGTGGGGGGCGGATTTTCGAAATCCATGACATTGGGAATAATGGTTGAAGATATGCCGGTGCGCAGACTCAGCTGGTTATCGGCCGATGAATTGATCACCACGTGTTCAATGGTCGGCAGGTGCGGCGGGAAGGCCATGTTCAGGTATTCCCAGGCCGCATTGGTCATAAAATGCTGACGTTCCCAGAAAAAATCATGGTGGTGCGCGATGGTCGGCATCCCGGTCTCTGAGATAATCTCGGTAAGCGCGATACCCAGCGGGATGTTCAGTGGAATGGTCAGCGCGTTCTCGGGAACCAATAGATCGATTTCAAATTTCTCGATAAATTCATAAAGGCGATCTTTCAGTTCACGCTTGAGTTCATGAATTTTCCGGGTGACCGACCGTTCCCGCACCCGGGCGCCGAAACATTTGCGATAGACCTCTTTTATTTTCGGATGCTGAAAATGCGCCTTTTTGACGAGAAAAGAACGCTCCGGAGCTCGATCGAGTTCCCCGGCAAAATAAAAACACGAAAATCCGACCTGATCGAAAACGTCGGCCCATTTGGCTGTTTCAAGCGACACGCCGTCCGTTCCTGCAAAACGGGTCGATATGAAACCCACATTATGATGCCTTCCGCAAAGCGAGCAGTAACCCATTTTTTTCACCCGGGCAGTAAGTTATCGGAAAAAAATTATTTGCTGAACCATTTAAACTAGAAGCTCATCTGCCGGTCAAACCTCGTTATAACGGAAACAGTCAACCGTATGATCGTTTACCAGCCCGGTGGCCTGCATAAACGCATAGCAGATGGTCGGCCCTACGAACTTAAACCCCCTTTTTTTCAAATCGGCACTCATGGCGGCTGAAGCTTCTGACTGCGCCGGTATTTGCGCGGTCGTTTGCCAGCTATTTTTCAGGGGCTTGCCGCCGACAAATTGCCAGATATATTTATCGAAACTGCCGAATTCCTGCTGCACGGCCAGAAAGGATCCGGCATTTTGAACAGCCGCCTCGATTTTAAGCCTGTTTCGAATGATTCCCGCATTGGCAATCAGTTCCTTTATTTTGCGGGGGGTGTAAGCGGCGACTTTGTGCGGGTCAAAGTTGTCAAAGGCGTTTAGGTAGTGTGGCCGCTTTCTCAAAACCGTCAGCCAGCTCAATCCCGCCTGGGCGCCTTCAAGGACAAGAAATTCAAAGAATTGACGGTCATCGTGTACCGGCACCCCCCATTCCGTATCGTGATACCTTAAATAAAGGGGGTCGTTACCGGCCCAGGTGCACCTGTTTTTCATTTTGCTACCCCAATTATTTTGTGGCAATAAGCATTCTCACAGCTTATGGATGAAGTGCTTCGATGGATGGGGGTTTGAGGTTAGAGGTTGGAGGCTGGAGGCTGATAATCAGAAAACTCAGGCCTCATACCTCTAACCTCAGACCTCCAACCGCGGTAAGCGCCAACCTCAATTCTCTAACCTATTGGCTGAACCTTTGAACCTGCCCTAACTAAAAAGGTAGAACCCCAGCGCCTTGTCAATCGCCTCGGTAGGCGCAAATTCAGTTCCGATGTGTTGCCCAACGATATTGCGGACGATGACCTTTTTTTTGATCAAGGTTCGATGGCTGTCATCGAGGGTAAAGTCGACCAGAACCACATCTCCGACGGCACAATTGTGCTGCACATTGGTTTGGATCTTCAAGCCGGATGTGGATAGATCCTTTACCGTCATCAAACCACCGCCGACACGCCGGCCGTCGACAAGGCGGACAAAAGAGCCGGGCAAATTTGTTTGCTTGCGGTATTTTTTTCGCTTTTCCAGTATCGAAGTATAGCCATAGCCGCAGGGGCAGGAAACCTTGACTTTGACTATTTTATCAAGGTTTGCATACTTGGACACATCAACGGTCTTGGATTTCTGACATTGAGGGCAGATAAAGGTCGCCATCTGTTTGCTGGTAATGTAGACTTTTTCCGTCATTACAATTTCTCAGGTTTTGAAGCTATGATTCGTTTTATTGGCGTTATCTCATTTTTTATCATGAAATCCATATTTTTCAAACAGGATTTTCGGAGTCAGTTTTATCAAGGCTCAACCATAAACTCAATTGAGCGCCCCTGTAGGATTGTTGGAATTAGCGACTTTTCAGAAATTTCTTCTTGCAAAACTATGAAAAGCAGGGTTTTATCTATTGACTTTAGTATCTTTTTGAGTTAAATTGAAACGAACAAAGCTTATCAGAGCTTTAAAATTAAACTCTTTAGAAGGAGGCAGAAATGACAAAAGCTGAGTTAATTGAAAAAATGGCCAAAGATGCCAAAGTATCCAAAGTAGCGGCCGGTGCTGTTCTTGATTCGTTCATGGCCAACGTAACCAAGGCTTTGAAAAAGAAAGACGGCAAGGTTACCCTGGTTGGTTTTGGCACCTTTCAGAAAACCCGTCAAAAAGCACGCAAAGGCCGCAATCCCCAGACAGGCGCACCGATTAAGATTAAGGCCCGCAACGTCGTGAAATTCAAGGCAGGCAAAAAACTCAAAGAGTCTGTCTAATTAATTTCAAACCATTAAAAAAGGCAGTTTTTCAGTCTTCCCCAGGTTGAGAGCTGCCTTTTTTATTGCCTTAAGGGCCATCTGCAAGAGATGGAAGTTGACTTCCGGCGCTTGAACATTACCTTCTACCAAGACCCCTTGATAGGAGCATCGGAGGTTCATCGATGAGCACAGACCCGCCGGATCAACAAGGATACCCGCTTTCCGAAATTGATGAAGAAATCAGCGAACCCCCCATGTTTAAGGTTCTGCTGCATAATGACGATTTTACCACCAAGGCCTTCGTGGTAGCGGTTCTTATGGGCATTTTCAACAAATCCCAGGATGAGGCCACCCGCTTGATGTGGCATGTCCACAAAAACAAGGTGGGTGTATGCGGAATTTATCCCCTGGATGTGGCTGAAACCAAGATAACCCAGGTGACGGCGATAGCCCGGGAAAACGGGTTCCCGCTGAAGGCGACAATGGAAGCTGAATGAAGGCAACCGGAAGCATGACCAATTTAATGGAAAAAGATATCCTGACCAGAGTGACCAGATACAATCTGATACGCAACCATAGAATGATTTACATCGATGTGCATGAGAGCCTGGCGGGCCAGCTGGCAGGTAAATTTGTGGCGGTTCCCAACCTGATCAATATCATTGCCAGACAGGAATTTCAGGGGGTTGGTGAAACCGATGCCGAGGCCCTTGAAGACTGTTTGCTGAAAATTAAGAATTACGACATCGAAGATATTTTTCCCACCTCCAACCCACCGGCTCCGGAAAAAACCTAACCGCCGCGCTTGTGCGCGTCGGCCCCATGATCCAGCCGGCTTGCGCGGGCCAGGATCTTGACAACTTTGGGGCGATATTCCTTTTTGCGGGCCATTTTATTCGCCCTGGTTTTAACGATCAGCACGGCGGCAAAAAAAAAGAAAAAGCCCGTCAGGGCCGATAATCCGGAAGGATTAAAATTCAGGCGGGGAGCCATTTCCTGTCCAAGCACAGCTCCGATGATCAACAGTAAGATGGGGAATACATAGAGCAGAAAAGTCGCCTTGAGCAGCGAGGAGGTTTCAAATAAAAGCAGGATCCGGTCGCCCTCCCTGGCACCGGCTTCATTTATGGCTTTTACTTCCTTTTCACCGCTATTGCCCATAGAATGGCAAGAACCCCTGGCCGTGCACCCCGCACAATCCCCGGTTTTGACGGTTTTCACCCAGGCTGCCCTGGAATCGGCCTTAATAACGATGCCCTGCTCGGTAGCCAAGTTTATAGCCTCTTTGAATCCTTATATTCAAGACTGCGTCGCGACGGTGGTTTCAGCTTGCCGGGTCGACGCTGCGGTATGTTCATAGCATATCAGCCCGCACTGCAAGCATCGCGAAGCTTCGGCCTGGGCGGCTTGCTTGCTGAAGCCCCTTTCAATCTCGCCGCAGACGGCAAGCTCTCTGCCGCTGCAAAGCGGCATGATCTCGCGCTGACTGGCCGCCACGTTTTCGACATGATCCACATCTTGAATCGGGGATTGTGGTGTGATCACCTGCTCTGTAAGCAACGGATCAAGACCATATAAAATTTGCTGAATCGACGCCGCCGCCCTCCGGCCTGCCCCGATGGCCTTGATGGCAGCGCTGTAATCAGCCAGAACATCACCTTCGGCAAACAGTCCGACCTCGTCTTTAAGGGCCGGTTGTTTGTAAGGTGCGAATGCTTCCCAGCGCAGAGGCGGATGGTCTGCTTCCTCGGCTACGGACTCAGCCGGTTTATTCTCAACAAAAATCAACTCCGGAAAACGCCCGGCAGCGATAACCAGGGATTGGGCCGCAACAGTCGAAATTGCCATGGTTTGGGTATCGATCACATCCAGTTCCACAAGGTTGTCTGCTTCGCCGCGCAACCGGTGCAGACCGGCGTTATAGACAATATTCAATCCATCGATACCAAGCTCTTGGACATCGGCATCGGTGACCGGGCTGTTGAACGGATCTTCGCGGTACAGAATGGTAATTTTATCGGCGCCCGCGCTTTTGCAAATTTTGGCAGTCTCCAGGGCCAGTTTGCCACCCTCCAAGATAACCACCTGCGGCGCGAATGCATTGGCCTCAGATCCTTTCAGCGCTGGGTTCAAGAGATCAACCATCATGTAGGTACCCGGTATGGGGGATTCAATTTCAGCTGCCGTGCCCCGGGCCAGCCGGCCGTCCCAGCCGCCGACTGCCAGAAAGAGCGCATCGACATCCTGTCGAAGCAGCGTGGTAACGGTAAGATCCTTTCCCAGCACTTTGCCGGTCTCCGCCTTAACGCCCATTTCCAGAATCCCGTCGATATCCCAGTCAAGTATCTCCGCCGGCAGCCGTTCGGCGGCTATGGCAGTTCGAAGCAAGCCGCCGAGCTTGGCACCGGCTTCGTAAACGGTGACATCATGCCCCAGGCGGGCCGCAAAAAAAGCGGTGGAAAGCCCTTCGACACCGCCGCCGACCACGGCGATATTGCGACCGGTTGCCGGCGCCTTGTATGGCAGAATTCTTTCACCGCTTTCCCGCTCAAAATCGGCCGCATAGCGTTTTAAAAAATTGATGGCCACCGGCTCATCGATAAAATTGCGACGGCAATCCAATTCGCAAGGACGGGGGCAGATTCTTCCAATAATGGCCGGAAAGGGGTTGCGCTCCTTGATGACCTGAACCGCTTCGTGATAGTTGCCCAGGGAAATCTGCCGAATATACTCACGGATGTTGATGCCGGCCGGACAACTCCGCTGACAAGGTGTGGTACATTCTTCAGTGGTGTATTCCCGCATGAGGCGGCGGGTGGTTGATGACAGGTTGATGATGTGTTTCGGGCAGACCCGCTCACAGGTCCCGCAGCCGGTGCATCTTTCTTCATCCACTTCCGGCAGTCCGTCCGGACCCATCGAGATGGCATCAAAGGGACAGGTTTTGGCACAGGTGCCCAGCCCCAGACAGCCGATGGTGCACACCTTCATACCGCCGCCCAGCAGCGCCACCGCACGGCAATCATCCAGGCCATTGTAAATGTATTTCAAATCGGCATCCTGTACCCCGAAATAGCATCCCGGTCGCGCGATATCCGGCTCTCTGGCCTCGATTTTAATCCCCATAATTTCGGCGATGGCCTCAGCCACCTCGGCACCGGCAGCTACACAGGAATTGGGTGCTGCGATACCGGCCACGATCGCTTCCGCATTGGCGCTGCAACCCGGCAGCCCGCAGCCGCCTCAATTGGCACCCGGTAAAGCCTCCTCGACGGATTCGATCTTGGGATCCACGTAGACATAAAAAATTTTCGACGCCAGAGCCAGTACCCCACTGATCACCAGGCCCATGGCCCCCATCAAGATAAGCGCTGCAGTCATGTTACCCCGTGATGGACTAGATTATACGTCGGTTAAAATCGTGAAACTCAATCCTGATCATCTGTTTCTGTGCTAAATCACACAGGAGTGTTGGAGTTATGGAGTTATGGAGTATTGGAATAATGACGGGTCAGATGGGTCAGCCATTACTCCAGTACTCCATCACTCCAATACTCCGGTTTCATACCGGACAAACAGTCTTTGGTTGACTGAATCTATTTTATAAAACCATGATTCGGTTGACCGTCAGAAGATCGCATCAAACTTGCACTTTTCAAAACAGGTCATGCACTTGATACATTTTTCCTTGTCGATACGGGCAACCTCTTTCTTTTGCCAGGTTATGGCATCCACCGGACAGCTGCGAAAGCAAAGACCGCATTTGGTGCACATTTCCGGTTCTACTTCAAACCGCAGGAGTTCAACGCAGCGTTTGGCCGGACAACGCTTTTCATAGATGTGTGCTTCGTATTCATCTCGGAAATACCGCAGGGTGGAAAGGACCGGATTGGGGCCCGTTTGCCCCAGCCCGCATAAGGCCGTTTCCTTGATCGTTCCGGAGAGCTTTTCCATGATTTCGATATCTCCCGCCTCCCCCCGGCCCTCGCAAAATTTTTCAAGCAGTTGCAAAAGTCGTCGGGTACCCTCACGGCAGGGAGTGCACTTTCCGCAGGATTCATCCTGAACGAAGTCCATAAAAAAGCGTGCCATATCCACCATACAGGTGTTCTCGTCCATGACAATCGCCCCGCCGGAACCCATGATAGCCCCAACCTTGGCAATGGCCTCGTAGTCAACCGGTGTATCCAGGTACTGTTCAGGGACGCATCCGCCCGAAGGCCCTCCGAGTTGAACGGCCTTGAATTTTTTCTTTTTGGGAATACCGCCGCCAATGTCATATATGATGGTCCTAAGGGAGGTCCCCATCGGCACTTCCACCAGACCGATGTTGTTCACGTCGCCGGACAGGGCAAAAACCTTGGTCCCCTTGCTGCTTTCGGTGCCGACGCTGGCATACCAACTGCCGCCATTCAGCATGATCTGGCCGATATTGGCCAGGGTTTCGACATTGTTCAGGACGGTCGGTTTTTCCCACAGGCCTTTGTGGGCGGGGAACGGCGGGCGGGGCCGCGGCATGCCGCGTTTGCCTTCGATGGATCGCATCAGGGCGGTTTCTTCACCGCAGACGAAGGCCCCGGCGCCCTGATAGATTTCAATGTCAAAGTCAAAACCGGTTCCCAGAATATCCTTTCCCAGCAATCCATATTCCCGGGCCTGTTGGATGGCAATTCCCAGCCGTCGGATGGCCAGCGGATATTCCGTCCGGGCGTAGATAACGCCCTGGCGGGCATCAATGGCTTTGGCGGCAATAATCATCCCCTCGAGCACGGCATGGGGATCGGCTTCAAGAATACTGCGGTCCATGAAGGCGCCGGGATCACCCTCGTCCGCGTTGCACAGAACATATTTGACATCGCCCGGCGTTTTACTGGCAAATTCCCACTTTAAACCGGTCGGAAAACCGGCACCACCTCGCCCTCTGAGACCGGACACCTTGACTTCTTCTATAATCCGTTCCGGGGTCATCTCCTGCAGGGCCTTAGCGGCGCCAAAATATCCGTCCCGGGCGATATATTCCTCGATAACCTCCGGATCAATGGCACCCTTATTGCGCATTACCCAGAACATCTGATGCGCAAAGAAGGGGATCTGCTCCATATTCGGAATAGTTTCCTTGGAGGCCGGCTCGACATAAAATAACTTTTTTACCGGACGGCCTTTCAGAAAATGCTCTTCAACGAGATGGGGCACATCTTTGGGTTTCAGTTTCTGATAATAAATCCCCTCGGGCTGGACCAGCATGACCGGGCCGACCGCGCAAAAACCGTTGCAGCCGGTCTCGATAATTTTGATTTCTTCAGCAAGCCCCTGGCGCTCGAGTTCTTTTTGGAGGGTTTCCTGAAACTCCTGAGTTCCAGTGGCATGACAGCCTGTGCCACCACAGAGCATCAACTGCGTCCTTACTTTGTTCATTCCTTACTCCTTGCCAAGAACCATCGGGTCCTCTGGAACCTCGATTTCCGAAATTTTCATCGGCTGTCTGACGCCGGTCTACTCGTATTTTTCGAGGGTCTCAATGACCTTATCAGCCTTTACATCTCCATATGTGTCCTGATCAACCACCACGACCGGAGCCAGGCCGCAGGCCCCCAAGCATCTGACGGCTTCGAGCGAAAACCGGCGATCCTCGCTGACGCCGCCCTCTTTGACGTTGAACTGGTTTTCGATCCGACTGATAGCCTCTTTGATTCCCTTGACATAGCAAGCTGTTCCCATACAGACCTTAATCAGATGGCGTCCTTTGGGTTCAAACGAAAACAGTGAATAGAAGGAAGCAACCCCGTAGACTTCGCTGCGGGAAAGATTCATGCCGAAACTGATATAATCGATCAACTCAACCGGCAGGTATCCGACAACATCCTGACACTCTCGCAACACGCCGATAACCGAACCGGCGATATCCCGGTTGGCGGCAATAATTTCATCAATCTTCGTCCACATGTCGTCGGTAACATCAGGGTGCTGAGGATGGCTGGCGTCGGTCATTTATCACCTCCGGCGATTCTATAGTGTTCAGGTCGGATTTAGGAAAATCGAAGATAGCAATATCACATAACCGATTTAAAATGTCAATCGTTTGGAATGTCGAATGTCGAGTGTCGAATGTCGAATTAAGGAATTCTTTCTATTATTAATATTAAAGCCACTTTTCCTGAGTTTGATGACCTTGCTGCCGCAGGAAATTTTAATAAATTATTATGCCCTTTATATATGATCGAGCGAAGCGGCTCCATCATTCGACATTCGTCATTCGAAATTCGTCATTCCAAACATTCGTCGATCGTCATTCGTCATTCCTCACTCGCCCTCAAATTCAATGATGGCAAAACAGTTTCGGTTGCCCATCTTTTCGCGGCCCTTTAAGTCCGGGAGCTCTATGACAAAAGCGCATTCCAGGATATCCCCACCGAGTTTCTCCACCAGCGCAGCAGAAGCTGCAACGGTGCCTCCGGTGGCCATGAGATCGTCAATAATAACAACCCGATCACCCCTGGTGATGGCATCTTCATGGATTTCAATGGTTTCCTCCCCGTATTCCAGGGTGTAAGATTCGCTGATGGTTTTGTAAGGCAGTTTGCCCTTTTTACGGATTGGTATGAACCCGATATCCAATTCATAGGCCAGTACCGCTCCGAACAAAAAGCCCCGGGCATCGATGCCGACAATTTTATCGATCCTCTCATTGAGATACCGGTTGTAAAAAATCGAACAGATCGCCTTAAATGTCTTGGGGTCCTCCAGCAGCGTGGTAATATCTCTGAAGATGACACCTTTGATGGGCCAGTCGGGAATCGATCTGACCTTGCTTTTGATAAAATCGCACTTGGCATTATAATCAGAGCTATCATCAGATAAGGGGGGGGTAGATTTCATTTGGCACCTTCCTGATTGGACAATTGTTTGACCGCTTCGAGCAAAATCTTTTTGACGTTACCCACATTTTTCGTAAAAATCTCTAAAATATCCTGCCACGCCGGCATTTCTTCGTCTTCTTTCCAGCAATCATAATCCGTCGACATGGCAATGACAGCGTAAGGAAGCCCGGCTTCCCTCGCGAGGGCGGCTTCGGTGGCCACTGTCATGTTGATGATATCGGCCCCCCAGGCAATATACATTTTGGATTCCGCCCGGGTTGAAAACCGGGGGCCCTCGATGGTAACCAGGGTTTTGTCTTTATGAATTCTGAACCCCAGATCCTTAGCAACCGCATATAGCAGATTGCTCAAAGATTTATCAAAGGGATCGGCCATCACCTCATGGTGCATCCCACCTCTGAAATCGTCATAAAAGGTATTGATTCTGCGTTTCGTGAAATCAATGAACTGAGACGGTATAATAAAATCACCGCGTCCAATTTCCTCTTTCAAACTCCCACAGGCATTGGTCGCGATAACATGGGTCACATTTAAATCTTTGAGGGCCTGGATATTGGCTCGATAGTTCACATGGGTCGGGCTAAGATGGTGGTTCATGCCGTGCCTGGCAACAAAAATAATATCAACATCGTTGAGCTTGCCGGATGTTATCTGGGCTTCACCATAGGATGTAGTGCAGCTTTGGGTTTGCAAATCTGTTATCATATCAGGATCGTCCAATCCGGATCCACCAATAATGCCGATTCTCATGCATGCCTCCTTCCGCCGAATGCGCGTCGCTTTTGGAATATCTCACTGAAATTGGTCCAAGAGACACGCATAGCAAAAAATGTCATGATGGTAAAGCGTTTTAAAAACAGGCAAACGCTGCCAGGTGTATCTGTGTCTTGACACACAATCTTCTTACTGCCATACTCTGGCTTACACATGGGTTTTCGCCCGATTAGCCCCTGGCCCCGCATCCGGCCCGACTCCGTCCCGGAGGGGTCTGGCTTGCCCTCCAACCTGCAAGCCTAAAGGGCTGGAAGCGGTTTTGGAAGGACTGTTGAAACTATGACTGGGTTAACAAAAACATTTAAGATCAAAGCCAAAGATTTCATTCATGCCGGTGAGGCCTCGATCAATATTCAAAACCTTCTCAAATCCCTGGACTTTAACCCTCAATTAATACGCCGCATAGCTATTTGCGGTTATGAAGGTGAAATGAATGTGGTCATGCACGGCGGCGACGGTCAGCTGAGCGTTGAAATAGACACCAGTAAGTTGGTGATGGAAATATCCGATAACGGCCCGGGGATTGAAGATATTGAAATGGCGATGAAGACCGGTTTTTCCACTGCCTCGGACGAACACCGGGAAATGGGGTTCGGCGCCGGTATGGGGCTGCCGAACATGAAAAAAAATTCAGACGAAATCGCAGTTGAATCTTCCCCTGGGCAGGGCACGCAGGTCAAAATGGTTTTTCATCTTTCTTGACACTCAATTCGCATTACGATATTTTTTGACTAATTAGCATGTATATATCAGCCGCATAGTAAACAGGAGGTGGGCATGATCGGGAATGATTTTCTGGAGTCGGTTGGAATCTTCAAGGGCCTGGACGAAAACCAGCTGACCGCGGTGCGGGGCTGTTGTCAGGCAGAACAGCACAAATCGGGTTCCAAGCTGTTTGGAGAAGGTGAACCGGCATCCAACCTTTATATCGTCAAAACCGGTCAGGTTGACCTGCGCTTTGATTTGCCGGGGCGACCGACATCCGAAAAAAATACCATCTCTTCCATATTGGAATCCAAGGCTTTTGGCTGGTCCAGCCTGGTGAGTCCCTATAAATACAGCCTTTCGGCCTACTGCACCACCCCGTCCTGCGAAGTGGTAAAAATAGACCGGCAAAGACTATTCATGCTGTTTGAAGAGGATCACCGGCTCGGGTATCTGATCCTGTCAAATATGGTCAGGGTCATCGGCAAACGGTTTCAAAAATTAGAAAAATTGGCGACCGCCGCGCCCGTTTCCATGGTAAAGGTCATCGTACACCTTGCAACGTGCGGCATCGTTGCGGGAGCCCGCGATGTTATGGACGCCCTTTTGGAAGAAACCAAAAATAGCGGCCGGTCGGATATAAAGGTGGCGTCTTCCGGCTGTATCGGCAAATGCCCCACCGAACCGAACGTAACGATCCAAATCGAAGGGGAAGATCCCGTTGTGTATCAGAAAATGAATGCCGAAAAAATGCGTCAGGTCTTCCACCAGCATGTCCTGAGGGGTCAAATCCAGGCTGATTTTGTTTTAACTGATTAAAAAGCGTTTTGCGGGAGGAGCGCATGATCGATATCGAAGCATTGAAAGCCGTTGAAGCCCTCAAGGGACTAAATGACGCTCAGTTGGCGGCAATCCGGAATATCAGTGAAAAAATGCAATTTACCAAAAACGAAAGGCTGTTTGCGGAAGGCGAGCCTTCGGCCCACCTGTGGATCGTGCTCGAGGGTGAGGTAGAGCTGCGCAATGACCGCCCGGAGGGCAAGACGACCCCGGTGGAAGATCCCATTTCTTTCATATCCAAAGCGGAGCTATTTGGATGGTCAAGTTTTATGCCGCCTTTCGAATACAAACTCTCGGCTTTTTGCGCCAGCCAGAAATGTGAAGTGGTCAAAATTGAAAAAAAACGCCTGGTAGACTTGTTTGAAAACGATGCCGACCTGGGGTTTGAGTTCATGTCACATATCCTGCGCGTAATCGGAACCCACTTCTACCAGTTCCGCAATGGCATCGCCCAGCGCTGGGGGCATGATATCATGAGCGGCTGGTAACATGTGATCGATTTTCAGGGTTCACGGGAATAAAGTGAAGGCATAGATGAAACTATCAAAAATAATCGAAGCACTGGATGGCAAGCTCCTCACCGGCGATGGGTTTTTAGAAAAAGAAATCACAACCTGCGGGGCCAGTGATCTGATGAGCGACATTCTGGCCGGGTTGTCGGAGGGCTGTATTCTGTTGACAGGACTGACCACCGTCCAAGTCATTCGAACTGCCATGGTGGCCAATGTGGGTGCCGTGGTATTTGTAAGGGGGAAAACACCGCCTGCCGAGGTGATTGGGTTGGCAGAAGAAAATCAGTTACCGCTGATTTCCAGCCCCTACTCTATGTTTGTTTCATGCGGCAGATTACATGACTGCCAGCTAACTGGACTGGACGGCAAACGATAGTCCAGCGCCTGGCCATGGACCATTGAATATCGAAAATTTCTGGTAGGTTATTTTTTATTCCAGAGATGATGCCCTAGATCCCAGCCTCAACTGTAAAATCCTGACCAGAATGAAAATCCTTAGGGCCGCTTCAAATATGTATGACGACTCCAAATCAGACAGGATTCATTCTATATTCAATTGTAAATAAATAATAGTCAATGCATTGGCAAGTGCCATGACCGGCAAAAAGAAAACCGACAAAGGCTTACGCTATATCCGCTATGACAAAGAGGTGTGTGCTGGCGGTTCCAGCTGCCTGAAGGTATGCCCGACGCTGGCCATCAGGGTCAGAAACGGCAAAGCTGTGCGTAATGAAAATCTATGCATCGGCTGTGGGGAATGTATCCGCGTGTGCCAGGAAGCAGCCCTCAGCGCAGCCACAAGTAATCTGGAGCGGCTAAACAAGGACGAGATATCGGTCGCCCTCGTAACACCGGTGCTTTACGCTCAATTCCCGGGGGTGATGCCGGAGGACATCCTGATGGGGCTCAGGGCGCTGGGTTTCCAACACACCGTGGATATGTCCTATTTCCTCGAAATGTTTCAATATGCCACCGAGGAATTCATTGTCAGAAATAGAGTCAGCCGACAATCTCCGTGGCCGCTGATATCGCCTGTCTGTCCGGTGGTGATCCGTCTGATCGCCTTCAAGTTTCCGAGTCTGATGCCCAACGTCCTGCCGTTATTGAGGCCGGTAGACCTGATGGCAAGGGAGGTCAGGCAACGCATTGTGCAGGAATATGGAATCAGTGCAGAAAGGGTCAGGCTGTATTACATCAACCCCTGTCCGACCAAACGCGGCCCGATCCGCTTGGCCTCCGCAAAAGCACAGGGTGACACCTGTTTTTCTCTGGGCATCAACGATATTTACGCCGACCTGTTGCACCAGATCGAACACATGCGGGAGGCTGATCCAATCCCTTATTCCAACATTCGATTCGACTTTGAGTACTGCCACACGGGCAACGGGCCGATGTGGGGCATGTCGGGCGGTGAAATTGCCGACATGAATATCGATAACTCCCTGGCGGTTTCCGGATTGGATGAAACCATCACCTACCTTGAAAAGATGGAAATGGGGCTTTTCAGCAATCTGGAATACATCGAATTTAGAACCTGCCGGGAAGGGTGCCTGGGAGGCGCCATCACCGCCATCGACAAGTACCTGGCTAAAAGTGCCGTCAACAAAATGATTAAGATGCTCGGACTGGGAAGGCGGCTGTCGCGGGACAAGATTTTGCGGCAATATGAAAAAGGTAGATTTCTGACGGATAAAGATCCTGCGAAACTTATTCAAATCTTTGGATCCCGGGCCAAACCAATGTCCATTGAAATGCTGCGGGAAGTTGATGAGATACTGGATCGTATCAAGGGCCACGACTGCGCGGAATGTGGCGCGCCCACCTGTAAAACCTTTGCCGAAGATGTGGTCAAGGGCGAGGCATCTTTGAATGAATGCCTTCTGTTGGGCGGAGACAGAGCGTGTTAAAAGAATTCAGGGCTGACCTCCATATTCACAGCTGTCTGTCGCCTTGCAGCGACTGGGACATGAGCCCCAGAAAGATTGTCCAGAAAAGCCTGGAAATCGGACTGGATTTAATAGCCCTGTGCGACCATAATTCGGCGGAAAACGCCGGCGCTACCATGCGCGAGGGTGACAAGCGGGGTCTGCCGGTTCTGCCGGGCATGGAAATCTGTTCCCGGGAAGAAGTTCACATTCTGGCTTTATTTGATGAGTTGGACCCGGCACTTGAAATGCAAGCCCATGTCTATGCCAATCTGCCGGGGGAAAACAATTCGAAAGTGTTCGGGTGTCAGGTCGTTGCCAACGAAGATGATGAGGTTATTGGCGAAAATCCGCGCCTGCTGATAGGGGCCACCCGCCTGAGCCTGTATGACATCGTTGATAAAACCCACATGCTGGGCGGCATTAATATCTCCTGCCATGTCGACCGTCCGTCCTATGGGATTATCAATCAGCTTGGCTTTATTCCCGGGGATTTGAATCTTGACGCTCTGGAAGTGTCCTATCGCATCGACCTGGCGCAGGCGGCCCAGGAAATCCCCGGTATCGGCAGCTATTCCTGTGTGACCGCGTCGGATGCCCATTACCTCGACGACATCGGCAGGGCCTGTAGCGTTTTTGAACTGGCCGCGCCTACACTGGCCGAAATACGGCTGGCGCTGGCGAGAAAAGAAGGCAGAAGGATACTGGTCTGATTGCGGGAAATATCATTACACATTCTGGATATTGTTGAAAACGGTATTACGGCCGGAGCCGATTGCATTCACATTGGGGTGGTCGAATCCCGTACCGAAGATTTATTAAAAATTATCGTCAGGGACAACGGTCGCGGCATTCCCGCCGACAAATTAGACCGGCTCCAAGATCCCTTCGTCACTTCCCGCACCACCCGCAGGGTTGGCCTGGGCCTGTCGCTTTTAGCAGCCGCTGCGGAGCGTTGCGACGGCAAGATGGAGGTTACGGTCGGAACCGCCGGCGGCACTGAAGTGAGTGCGACCTTCGGGTACAACCATATCGATCGGGCCCCGATGGGTGACATGGCAGCCACCATGACCACATTGATGATGGGCAGCCCGCAGATCGACTTTGTATATACTCATATTATCGACGGCAAAGATTTTATCCTGGACACGCGGGAACTTAAAAAGGAGTTGGGAGTTGACTCCCTGGAAGATCCGATGGTAATTCACCAACTGGGGCAGAGCATCCGTACCTCATTGGCTGAGCTCGAACCCCATGCTGACCAACCCGAAGCAACGGAGAAAAACAATGGCAAAACTCACGATTGACGATCTGAAAAGAATAAAAGAGGAAACCGCCAAGAGCACCTCGGTGCGCGAAGGCAAGGCCAACATTAAGATAACGGTCCACATGGGAACCTGCGGCATTGCAGCCGGTGCACGCGAGGTAATGAACGCGCTGATGGAAGAAATGGCCGAGGCGGATCGCCAGGATATTCGTGTCGTTACCTCCGGATGCATGGGCATGTGCAGCAGCGAACCCAATGTGACCATCGAGAGTAAAGAAGCCGAGCCGATCGTTTATCAGAAAATGGATTCGAACAAAATGCGTCAGGTGTTCAAACGCCATGTTATGTTAGGCGAAATTCAATCGGATTTTGCTCTGGCAAAAATGTAGGTTTTTAGGTTCAAAGGTTCTGGGTTCAGGGTTCAGGGTTGACAGACAGTTTGCTCCCCTCAAGGAGGCCAAGATAACCTGCCGCAAAGCCACCCTCTATTTCAGAATGGTTGAGGGTCCTCATCAGCCGAAGTTCGGATTTTCTTAACCTTTGAACCCTAAACGCTGAACCCGGAACCTGAGACAAAACTTAAACAAACAATATAACTTTTGCAAAAAAACAGAATTTCTAGGTAATGAGGATGCACGATGAAAGTAGACGGCCAAGACATCCGCACCATCTGGCTGGATAAAGATAAAACCGTTGTTAAAATTATCGATCAGCGCAAACTCCCCCATGAGTTTGTCATCGTTGACCTCAAAACCGTGGATGATGCCATCACCGCCATCAAAGATATGTATGTGCGCGGCGCTCCGCTGATCGGGGTGACCGGTGCCTATGCCGTCTATTTGGCGACCTTAAATGCACCGGGCGCCCACATCGATCCGGACTATTTAGCAACAGAAGCCGATCGCATAAAAGCCGCCCGCCCGACGGCCGTCAACTTAAGTTGGGGGGTGGAACAAGTCATGTCCGCAATCGCCCGGCAGACTGAATCGGAGAAAAAAATTGAGGCGGCCCGCATAGCCGCCGGCGCCATCACCGAGCAGGAAGTGGAAAACTGCCGTAAAATAGGCGAGCATGGTCGCTCTCTGATCGAGCAGATCAGTCGACAAAAGAGCGGCAAGACGGTTAACGTGTTGACGCACTGCAATGCCGGATGGCTGGCCTGCATCGAACACGGCACCGCCACGGCGCCGATTTATGCCGCTTTCGACCACGGCCTTGATGTGCATGTCTGGGTGGATGAAACCCGTCCCCTCAACCAGGGAACCCGGTTGACCGCCTGGGAACTCGGCAAGCACGGGGTCAAGCACACCATCATCACCGATAACGCCGGCGGCCATATCATGCAGCACGGGATGGTTGACATAGTCATCGTCGGCACCGATCGTACCGCGGTTTCCGGTGATGTGGCCAATAAAATCGGCACCTACCTGAAAGCCCTGGCCGCCTGGGAAAACCATGTGCCCTTCTATGTCGCCCTGCCCTCCAGCACGTTTGACTGGAACATTAAAGACGGGATCAACGCTATTCCCATAGAAGAACGGGATCCCGACGAGATAAGGTACGTGCAGGGAGTTGACCACAACGGCGCCACCAGTGTTTTGATCTGCCCGCCCGACAGCCCGGCGGCCAATTTTGCCTTTGACGTCACCCCGGCCCGATACGTTACGGGCTTTATCACCGAACGCGGCATCTGCAAGGCAACCGAAGAGGACATAAAAAGGCTGTTCCCGGAAAAGGAATGATAGATTTCTGCCGTAAGCAACCTAATCCTTGTGGCCAATTAGCCCATCGTGACATGAAAAGTAGACCAAAATGGCGTGGGAATAACTGAATTGAGAATACATATTCTCGAATGTAGTGATGAAGTGCGAAAGAATTTATTCGTTTATATTGAATGAATACCGGCTCCAGACACGATTTTCTTGGGAGGTTGAGCTAATGGAAATCACGACAAAGACAGCCGTAGACCAGTTTCAATTCGCATCTGACAAGGCGAGTGAGATCTGTCGCCAACTCGCATTCGCAGCGTTTGCGATCGCATGGATATTTCGGATTCAGCTTGACAACGGGTCCACAGTGCCTGCGTTGCTGGCATACGGCACCGCGCTGGCAACAACAGTTTTGCTGCTCGACCTTTTGCAATATGTCTTTAGTGCGGCAGCGCTGCAAAGCGCCCTGCAACGTGAAGGGGTGTCTGATGAGGAGAAGGTAATTAATGTCACGGCATCTGGTGTTTTCAGTTCGATAATATTCTACGGCAAGATCGTTCTAACGGCGATTGCGTACGCACTCATTCTGAAGTTCTTTGTGGTGACTCTGCTTTAGTGCCAAAATGACGTCAAACGAGAACGTAAATGCAATGACCCTAAATTTACCCGATGGCAAATATTTTTTTGTGAGTGAAATGTTCGGATAAGTTCGGTCTATTTGGACCGAAATGATGTTGAACCCAAGTCAAGATTACGCCAATATACGCCAATTGTTTAAATGGACCGTTGGAGCAGTTGTGTTGTCCGCTATTTCTTTGTTAATTATTACATATATTTTTGACATTAATTTCTGCAAAGGGGTGTTAAATTATGAGAATTCCAAATAAGTATTATTGTATCTTTTCTGCGGTAACATTTATAACAATAACTTTAGCGTGTTCTACGGGCTATGATAAACATGCCGACAAGTATTTTGAGGAGGGGCTGGCATTTTACAAGAGCATGGAATATGATCAATCCATCGAAAGTTTTGACAAAACCCTGGAGTTGGCGCCACACGGCAAGGATAACAATATTGTATACTATAACCGGGGGATGGCCCATCTAAAAAATCGCCAATACGACAAAGCAATCTATGATTTTTCCAAAGCATCAGAAATGACGCCTGCAAGCAGTAAGACGTTAAATTATGATATTTTTGTCAATCGGGGAGAAGCTCATCAGAAAAATGGTGATTTCGATCATGCCATCCTGGATTATACCCAGGCCATAAAGCTGTTTCCGAAGCAAAAGAATA
>WOR8_10002149_pt1 | contig 19673 bp, 15 predicted proteins | sample DeeMarSeWOR38_10_FD_19890 | JGI IMG/M metagenome (IMG submission 19890)
CGCTCACCAAACAGCTGGGTTAACAGTTTGGCATAGGGTGTCTCCCCGCAGCCGGCACAGGCACCGGAAAACTCAAGCAGCGGCTGACAGAACTGGCTGCCCTTAACCGTATTGCGGCTGACCACATCATCACGCACCGGCAGCTCAACGCTGAATTCATGAAACGGCACCTGCAGCGGTGTCTGAGTCTCCAGCGGTTTCATGACGAGGGCTTTTTTCTTGGCCGGACAGATATCAGCACAGTTACCGCACCCCATACAATCGAGGGTATCAACCTGTATCCTGAAATAGTAATCTTTAAGATCCTTGCCCACCGCCTTTTTGGCTTCGTAGCCATCCGGAGCTTCGGCCAGCTCCGCTTCGGTCAAAAGCGCCGGGCGAATGCTGGCATGAGGGCAAACCATTGCGCACTGGTTGCACTGAATGCAGTTTTCCATAATCCATTCCGGCACGTTGATGGCCACACCCCGCTTCTCGTACCTGGACGTGTCCACCGGAAAAATACCGTCGGGCTGGAAGACGCTGACCGGCAATTTGTCGCCCTGCTGCGCCAGAATCGGACGCATCACATTTTTGACAAAATCCGGCTCATCCTTCCGGGCTTCGGCTGTATCAGAGGCCTGGGCCCACGATTCGGGATATTCGATTTGCACCAGGTTGTCCAGTGTCTGATCCACAGCGGCAAAATTCATATCCACGATCTTCTGGCTCTTTTTTTCAAACAGCTTTTTGATCTGGTCTTTAAGATAGGCAATGGCGTCATCAACCGGGATCACATTGGCCAGCTTGAAAAAGGCTGTCTGCATGATCATATTGATGCGGCCGCCAAGGCCTACTTCACGGGCAATGGCTTCCGCATTGATATTGTAGAATTTGAGCTTTTTGGTCGCGATGGTGCGGCGCATTTCAGCCGGCAGCCTGGCCTCCATCTCCTCGGGCGACCAATGTGAATTCAGGACAAAGGTCCCGCCTTCCTTGATGCCTTCGAGCACATCGTAGATATCCACATAGTTGGCCTTGTGGCAGGCAATGTAATCGGCGGTGTCAATCAGGTAAGTGGATTGAATCGGGTTGTGCCCGAATCGCAAATGCGAAATGGTCACCCCGCCGGATTTTTTGGAATCATAAGAAAAATACGCCTGGGCATACATATCGGTGTTATCGCCGATAATTTTAATGGCACTTTTGTTGGCGCCCACCGTTCCATCGGCACCGATACCCCAGAATTTGCACTGCACGGTGCCTTGCGGGGTCACATCCAGTGACGGTCCCACCTCAAGGGAGGTATGGGTCAAATCTTCACGAATGCCCACCGTAAAGTGGTTTTTGGAATTTTTTGATTTCATGTTCTCATAGACCGCCAGAACCATGGCCGGGTTAAATTCTTTGGATCCCAAGCCATAACGCCCCCCGATGATTTTAGGCATCTGCGCACGCTCCATATAAGCAGTGCACAAATCCAGATACAGCGGCTCGCCCAGCGCACCGGGCTCTTTGGTGCGATCCAGCACCGTGATGGTCTTGGCGCTTTGCGGAATGGCGGCAAACAGGTGTTCGGTTGAAAACGGCCGGAACAGGCGCACTTTGACCAGCCCCACTTTTTCACCCTGGCCTTGCAGATAATTGATGACCTCCTCGATGGTTTCGCACGAGGAGCCCATGGAAATAATGATGCGGTCCGCCTGCGGATCTCCCACGTAATCAAAAAGGTTGTATTGCCGGCCGGTCAAATCGCTAACCTTTTTCATATAATCGCGGACAATGCCGGGCACCTTAAGATAATAGGGATTGGCGGCTTCGCGTCCCTGAAAATAAATATCGGGGTTCTGGGCCGTTCCCCTGAGTTCCGGCCGTTCCGGGTTTGCTCCGCGGGCACGGAATTTCGCCACGGCCTCAAAGTTCGTCAGTTTGGCCATATCCTTATAATCGATGGCGGCAATCTTCTGTATTTCATGTGAGGTGCGGAAACCGTCAAAGAAATGCACAAAGGGTACGCTGCTTTCAATGGCGGACAGGTGCGCGGTCAAACCCAGATCCATCACTTCCTGCACCGAAGCCGATGCCAGCAGGGCAAAACCGGTCTGGCGAACGGCCATGACATCCTGATGATCGCCAAAGATGGAAAGCGCGTGCGCCGCGATCGCCCGGGCTGAAACGTGCAGCACCGCCGGCAGAAGCTCCCCCGACATCTTGTACATGTTGGGTATCATCAACAGCAGTCCCTGGGAGGCTGTAAAGGTTGTCGTCAGGGCTCCGGACGCCAGCGACCCGTGCACGGAAGCAGCCGCTCCCGCTTCGGATTGCAGCTGGCGAACGATCATGGCTTGATCAAAAATGTTTTTGCGGCCCTCGGCCGCCCATTCGTCGGCAATTTCACCCATGGGTGATGAAGGCGTAATCGGATACAGGGTGGCCACATCGCTCATGGCATAGGCCACATGAGCGGCTGCGGTGTTTCCATCCATGGTTTTCATGTTATTGGTTACCATCGGGTATCTCCTCTTTACTATTTCTTGGTTTTGAAAATTCGGTATTTGTTTCTTATTTCGGATTTAGCGCTTCGGGTTTTGTGCCTTGTTAGACTAATTTAGTAGCTTCTCGAAAAAGTCGTTGCCCTTGTCATCAACGATGATAAAGGCGGGAAAGTCCTTTACGGTTATCATAAAAATAGCTTCCATGCCAAGCTCTTCATATTCAACCGTTTCTACGCTGGTGATACATTCTTTGCCCAGCCTTGCTGCCGGCCCCCCGATGGATCCCAGATAGAAGCCGCCATATTTCCGGCAGGACTCGGTCACCATCTTTGAGCGGTTGCCTTTGGCCAGCATGATCATTGATGCGCCCCGGGCCTGAAAAATCGGTACATACGGATCCATGCGACCGGCTGTTGTCGGCCCGAAGGACCCGGACGCATAGCCGGGTGGTGTTTTGGCGGGCCCGGCATAATAGATAATGTGATTCTTAACATAGTCCGGCAGGGCTTCGCCGCGATCCAGGCGCTCTTTTAATTTGGCGTGGGCAATATCGCGGGCGACCACAATTTTGCCGTTCAGCAGCAACGGCGTGGCCACCGGATATTGGCTCAGCTGCGCCCGGATCTGATCCATGGGTTGGTCTAAATCAACCCGCACCGCATCGGCATCGCTAACATCGATCCGGGGCAGGTACCGGGCCGGGTTCGTTTCCAACTGTTCTACAAAAATGCCCTGGGCCGTGATTTTGGCTTTTAGATTGCGATCCGCGCTGCAGCTGACACCCAGCCCGATAGGACAGGATGCGCCATGTCGTGGCAGCCGGATCACCCGGGTGTCCAGGCAAAAATATCTGCCGCCAAACTGAGCGCCGATACCCAGCTGCCGGGATATCTCCAGCAGGCGGGCTTCCAGTTCCAGATCCCGAAATGCGTGCCCTGATGCGCTGCCTTGGATCGGAAGGCCGTCCAGATATCGGGCGGTGGCCAGCTTAACCGTCTTGAGATTGAATTCGGCAGAGGTTCCACCGATAACAAACGCCAAATGGTAAGGCGGGCAGGCTGCCGTGCCCAGGGATTTCATCCTTTCGGTCATGAAATCCAACAATGTATCAGGGCTCAAAACGGCTTTGGTCTCTTGAAAAAGATAGGTCTTATTGGCCGATCCACCGCCTTTGGCCAAAAATAAAAAATGATATTCATCACCCGGAACCGCGTAAAGCTCTATCTGGGCCGGTAAATTGGTGCCGGTGTTTTGCTCTTCGTAAAGGCTCAGGGGCGCATTCTGTGAGTAGCGCAGATTACCCCGGGTATAGGCATTAAAGATACCTTTAGAAAGCGCTTCTTCATCCGCGTAACCGGTCCAGACCTCCTGGCCTTTTTTACCGATAACTATGGCCGTGCCGGTATCCTGACACATGGGGAACTCACCTTCGGCGGCAATCACCGCGTTTTTTAACAGTTCCAGCGACACGCGCTTATCATTGGCCGAAGCCCGGGAATCATCGAATATGGCGGCCAGCTGCTGCAAGTGAGATGCACGCAGATAATGCGACACGTCGTGAAAGGCCTGTTCGGCCAGGACCGTTAAGCCTTCCGGTGCCACCTGCAACAGCCGCTTCCCATCTGCCGCCTCTAACGATACGTGCTCCTTGGTTAAAAGGCGGTATTCGGTGGAATCAGCTTCCAGGGGAAACATTTCCTGAAAGGCAAAATCAGTCATGCCTGCGTGCTCCTGTTAACCTGTCGGGACTTCGGGTCAACGCGAAACGGTCTCAAAAGAGCGGGTGCCGACCAGAGGTCCGCTCTGGCGGATTGAATTTATTTTTTGAGATTTCATTTGATTAAAAGGATCTAATTACCAACCGGTACAGGATGTGTCAAGGCGTTTCATTTTGTGTCTGATGCGTTTGTTGGAATGGAGATGAAAACAATCCGGTTTGGCATGTCTATTGTGTTTTGTATTTGGTATTTGGTGTTCTGGTTTCTGAATGTCATTAAAATACAACACCTCACCAAACACCAGAACCTAAACACGAAACACCGAGAGGCTATTCTTCTTTCGGCTTAAGATGCTCGGGCACCTCCAGCATATTGATCAAAAGGGGCTTTAAAAAGGTCCAGCGGATGCCGATTTTATAGATTTCCTCCATATCCCGGATCGCATCCCAGCAGTTGTGGCAGGGGGCAATCACCAGTTTGGCACCGGTTGCAAGAATCTGGTCCCGTTTGACCTTCATGCCGATATTGCGCTGCTGACGATAGCGGCCGATACCGTTTAAACCACCACCGCCGCCGCAGCAAAAATTATGCTCCCGGTTGGGCGTCATTTCGCGGAAATCTTCCGCAATATAGCTCATGATTTCGCGGGCGACATCGGCCAGACCACCGTTGCGGATATAATTGCATGAATCCTGATAGGTCACCGGTTCCTTGATTTTTTTGGACGGATCGATTTTCAGTTTTCCGGTCCGCAGGGCCTCGGCCACCCACTCAACGTAATGCAGGCTTTCAACCGGTGTCTTGCCGGATTTAAGCCCGGCCCAGTATGGCCCTTCGATCACCGTGGCGCGATAGGCGTGCCCGCATTCGGTAACCACCATGCGCTTGGGCTTCAAGCGTTCCATGGCATCATAAACCGATTCGACCTGCATTTTGGCCGCCTCCCAATCGCCGGCGAACATGGCCAAACTGGTTTCCTCCCAGCCTTCGCTGGGCACGGTCCAGTTTTCACCGGCCACATGAAACAGAATAGCCGCTTCGGCGATGTCTTCCGGATAATGTTTGGGCTCCCGTGCATTGACGGTATAGATGATATCTGCGTTTTCTTTATCCACGGGAATTTTCAGCCCCGGCCAGTCGTCCTCGTATTCTTCCGCCATCCAATCGCAGGTATCAACCCAGTCTTCGCTGGTCACATCCATCTGAGCCCGAAAGATGCGGTGCATCCCGGAACCAATCTTCATTTCCCAGGGCACAAATCCCTGCCCGTAGAGCAGTCCGCGCAGGTAGCTGAACATAATGCCGGTGTCAATCCCGAAAGGGCAATACACCCCGCAGCGGGTGCAGCAGGTACACTTGGAATAGGCCCAGTCCATGCATTTTTGCATAAAGGCATTGTCGACATCCCCTTTGCGCGCAACCAATTTACCTAACGTTTCTTGAATTTTGTAGGAGGGCACCTGTCTGGGGTCCCGATTGTTGGCCAGATAGTAAAAGCAGCTTTCGGCACATAGACCGCAGTGCGAGCAAATTTCCAGCCATGTTCTGGTTCGGGATTTCAAGCTCTTTTGGATCGTCGCCCATAGCGCTTTACTGTCCACATCCAGGTCATTCATCTGCTTGTAGTATTCCTTACCGCTTTTATCGGCCAGCAGGGCCTGCAGCTGTTCTTTGGTATTGACGGGCTGTTTGTTACAAAGTGTTCCTTCCGGCATGATTCTCAATCCCTGTAGATGATTATAGTATTATTGGATGGTCTTGATGAATTCAACCCCTTAATGAAGTTACCATAGATATCTTTCAAATTAAAATTTCACAAAGTGAAATTTTACCAGGCCATACCCTTGCTTTTCATGCCGCCGCGTTTGATGCCGTAATCCATGCCCAGCTGGGCCCGGGTCATGAAAAATAGCAGGAAATGCGATAGTTTGGTCAACGGTATGGCAATGATTAAAATATGGCCGCAAATAATATGGGCCATCAACCAAAAATAATAATTCGGCGCCAGGTGATAGGCTAAAAAGCCGGTCAAAAAAGGTGAAACGGCAATCAGCAGCAGCAAATAATCATACCAGTTGGTGATAATGCGAACCTCGGGCAGGGCGATGCGGCGCAGGATCAAAAAAACAACCGACAGGATCACAATAACGGTCATCGTATCGGCCACGGCCTCCGGCAGCGTCCACAGGCTGAAGCCCAACCGTTCCTTTAACAAAATATTATGCCCCAGCAAAAAGATCGGCGTAATCAGCAGGCCTAAATGCATCAGAAAAACCCATAAGGTAAACCAGGGATTCTTGCGCCAGCTGCGGGTCCCGTATGGGAAAATCCAGAATAAAATAGATCGTATGGCGCCTTTGACACCATAGGATACATTCTCGCCGTATGTGACGCGGTCAAGCTTCCAATCGAGACCTCTGATGTAGCGAACGCCGCGAACAATCAGACCAATAAAAAATACGCCGAATGATATCCATACCATCGGGCCGGTTAAAAACTCATACATGCCTGGCTCCTTTATCCATCGAATACCCACCTAATTTTAAAAATATTTTAACACTACCAAACTTTTGATAAACCGATCTCAAAAACGCGAATAAGTGTTCATGGCAAGGCATCCCGTGAATTGAAAACGGAGCGTACACATTAGTACGCGAGTATTTCAATTCGCGGGTTAACGCAGCTCTGGGCACTGAGACGCGTTTTTGAGATAGATTTCATTCTTCATCATCATCCCGCTGGCTGAGAAACAAATAAAAAAAGGTGAATCCCAGCAGCGCGGCAACGATTAAGATATAGGTGATGCTTTCGGTATGAAACATGTATTCCTGCAATGTGTGTATACTCTCTTCCATCATTTCCCTCAAAAAGGTGTTCCGAAAATGTAATGGCTTTCAGCTTATAAATTACCATATCAAAATTATTAAGACAAAATCCGAAGCCCTAAATACGAAATGCGAAACAATATCAAAATTTAAAATTCAAATTTAAAGACGGTTTGAAATTTCTGTCATTTGAAATTCGAGTTTCGAATTTATATGATTACGATCCTTTCAATATGGGTTGCATTCATATCCTGTCACAAACGTTAAACGGAAACGCTAATGTTAGACTTAGTGGTCTTCATAGTCCGGGTGTGAATACAGTATCGGCATCCGGGTAACGATAAACCGGAAAGCCAAAACGCCTAAGGTCACCAAAAAAACCGTTATAACGATTTCCATCCAGTGCGGAAAATAGCGTTCGCTGGCCGGCAAATGCCAGTTAAATGCTATCAGAGAAATGTTTAAGCGGTTAACCACCAGACCCAGAACGGTCCAGGCCGCCGTCCATTTAATCAGCTTTATGTTTTTGTCACGCACGCCGACCGCATACAGAAAGCAGGGCAGCGCCACAAATCCCAGCAGTTCGACCAGAAACCAGAGGCCGTAATTGGTTGAAAGCAAATGCCAGGTATTGCCTTCCGAGATGCCGATGACTTTGATAATAAAATATCCGGCCAGCACCATGGAAGCGGCTTTGCCGAAGCCGAGCGTGATGGTATCTTTTTCCTTTAAATGGGCTTCGTCCATCTTCTGGGCAAAATAGCGGTGCGAAAGCGTGCTTTCGAAAATCACCATCGACAACCCGGCAATGATACTGGATATAAAGAAAAACACCGGTAAATAGGGCGAATACCAGAGCGGATGAAGTTTAGCCGGTGCAATCAAAAACAAGGCGCCCAGCGATGATTGGTGCAGGGTCGACAGCACCACGCCGAAAATGGTCAACAGAAGCGTCAGCCGGACCACTATTTTGCGGGCGCGTTTCAGACCCAGCCATTCCATGGCTGCCGGTGAGAATTCGATAAACAATACCGTGAGGTAAAGCGCCACACAGGCTGCCACTTCAAACAACAGCGAGGTGGTCCCCTGCTGCATGATAAACGGATACGGCAGCCGCCAGGGCCGGCCCACATCGTAGTGGAGTGCAATCACGACCAGGGCATATCCCAGGAAACCGGTCAGAATGGCCGGGCGCACGGCCGAATGGTATTTTTTCATGCCGAAAAGGTAAACCGCCGCCGAGGTGACATAGCCGCCGGCGGCCAGGGCCACACCCACCAGCAGGTCAAAACCGATCCATATCCCCCAGGGATTGTAGTCGGACAAATTGGTGACCGCATCCAGACCGGAGGTAAACCGTATCACAGTTACAATTAGTCCCAGGACGACAATAATTCCGGCAATCACATTAAACGGCGTAAACAGAGGTTTGCCGGTTGTTGCGGCATCATCAGACATCAGGAACCCTCCTCACTTGGCTTCTTTTGCGCTTTTTCAGGCTGCGCATCGCCTGGATCTTTCTCCTTGGGCTTGGCAGCCTCTTCGAGTGCCTTTTTGACCGCATTATCGATCTCTTTTTGCTTCATTTTATTGAGCGCTTCTATTTCTGCCTTCTGTTTGGCTTTGGCCTCGGCGTTGGCTTGCTCAACTGCTGTTGCAACGGCCCGGTTCATTTCCTCCGAGGCGATTTTTTCTTTGCGCTTTGATATGGCATAGATACCGGTCAGCAGCACCGGCCACAGCCCGACGACGATCGGCACAGCGCTGAGCGCGCCGGCGGTCAGTTTCGGAGCCGGGGTGACTCCCAGGTCCTCACGCATATCGACTTCTCTGTACGGCACAGCCGACAGATACAGCCAGCTGGTGCCGCCCATTTCATATTCACCATAGATATGATTCACATAGCGATCCGGAAATTTGGCAATTCTTGCCCGGGCAACTTTCAACAGGTCGGACCGCTTGCCGTAAGTCAGCGCCTCGGTGGGACAGGCTTCCACACAGCCGGGCAGCAAGCCCTTTTCGATTCGCGGAGAGCACATGGTGCATTTCATCACCCGGGGCTCAAAGGCGCTGTCGTATTCGTAAGTCGGGATTTCAAAGGGGCAGGCAATCATGCAATACCGGCAGCCCACGCAAACCGACGCATCGTAAATCACGGCTCCCTTGCGGGTCTTGGTAAAGGCGTGCACGAAGCACGCCGACGCGCAGGCCGGCTCAAGGCAATGATTGCACTGAACCTTGCGGTACAGCGGCCCTTTGACATTGGGATTGCTGACGGAATCAAAGCGATTGACAATGGTGTAAGATTTGGGATCGGTGCGTCGTTTGGTCTCCAGAACAGAGAGATCATCAAACGGCCGCTCCGGAGCAGGCAGATCGTTGACCTTGTTGCAGTCTTCTTCGCATTTGCGGCATCCAATGCAGCGCGTATTGTCAAATAATACACCCATGCTGTTCGGATATCCGCTAAAATGCTTGTTTGAGGCCGCCTTGGCGGTTTTTGGCAGGGTTGTGCCGGCGGTTGCAGCACCCAACCAGCCTAAAAACTTTCTACGTGTGATCGACATAGTTTCCTCATTTTTTTCTGCTTTTAATTCATCAATAGCTAACTTGAAAAAGCTTAATCACGCATGATGGCACAAAAAAAGGGATGCCTAAAGTGAACTAAAGTTGGAAGTGCCTAAAGTTTCGGTGTCGCTTCACTCCCACGTTCATTATAAACAAATGATAGAATTCCTTAACTTTAGTCACTTTGAATCACTTTGAACTTTAGCGCACTTTCCTTATAGCATTTTTTAGCTTCTATCTTTTTTTTGGGTGACAAGCCACACAATTCGTTGCCACCGGTTTTTCAAGGTTCATCGCGTCATGACACTCCATACACTGACGATGGTATGCTGCCATCAACCCCGGCTTGGTTGGATCCCGCTGGTCAAAGGGCTGGCCGTGGCAGCTGGCGCAGCTGGGCGGTTTTGCAGCCGCCGGGCTGTGATGGTGACATGCCTGGCAGAGCGTATTTTTGTCGGCATGAAAATAGGCCACCAGCTTGCTGTCTTGGATGTTTTTGGACAGCGTCTGGATGATTTTACGATGCGGCAGCTTCACGGGCGCGTATTGGTCCTTCAATGCGTTGATTTCCACCGTTTCAGGTATATCCGAGGCCGGGTACATCGCGCTCAAGGGTTCGCGGGCATTCAGATACATGGCAGCCAGGTCCTTTTCTTCGGTATGCTGGAGGCTTTCGGCCACCCGGTCAACATCTGCCATATGACAGGCCTGACAGGCTGAGGGATCCTGCTGACGGGTCCTTGAAATGCTGACATGACAGCCGGCGCATTCGGGAGAACGCTGGTTTTTTTCGTGACAACCTGAACAGCTCATATCGACATCAAGGCGGTGCATGGATTCCTGGAGCGTGACAAAGTCGCCCTCTTTGGTGCCTTTCAGCGTATGGCACTGAACGCAGGCGTTTAAATTGGCGTGATGGCAGACCCGGCAGGTATCGTTGTATGCTTCGTGGGATTTGTGGCTGAACGGCACCATCTTCAAACGTGTAGCCTGCTGGGGATCCATGATGCCGGACTTGCTGGTGCGCACAAAAACCGTGTCCGGCTGGTTGCGCTGCATGCGCGGGATGTCTTTGATTCTTTCAATCAGCTTTTGCTGGGCGGGATCATGACAGCCACCACAGGTGATCGGGCCGGCATCGTCGAACTTGGCCAGGGTTTGGCGATGGCAATTGATGCAGTCCAGATGGGAGGCTTGCCGCATTGAAATCCGGTTTTCTTCGGTGACATCTTTATGGCAATAGCGGCAGGTGCCCTCCTTGCCTTTGGCGTAAAACAGCTTTTTGGTGACTTCATCAAATTGGTGATGGCAGCGTTCACACTTGTTGTCCTGCGCTTTGGAATGCCGGTAGTGCAAAGCTCTGTCCATACCGATCGCCTGCCAGTTAGACACAAGGTCGATCCGTTCCTGATGGCACTCACCGCATGTAAGCGGCCCGCTTTTTTCATTGGCATCCTTTGTTTGCTGGTGGCAGGCAATGCAATTGGTATGATAGGCATCCATCACTGCCTGGTGGGAGGTATCCTCGAGCCGCATGTATTTGAATACCATGCGGTCTTTTTCAATTAAATGGCAGGTTTTACAGTCTTTGTTTTTCTTTGTGACCGCCTCGGAGTGCTTCTGGTGTAAAAATGTGACCGCCGGCCGCTCCAGTTTGCCGAACTGTTGCATGGAATCGATGCGGATAATGTCGGCCCGCTGTTGCATCTCGGATTCGGATGGGTTTTTTGCCCCGTAATTTCCGGAACACGTCAGACAAATTGAAACAGCCAATACGATCAATGGGATGCTGGTCAGGTTTAGCCGTAGTCTACCGATTTTCATCTCAGAGATCCTTACCTTAATGTAATTGCGGTTGAATTTTCTGATATCGCTTTAGAGTTTTTTGCTATCGATACTTTTCGCTTCCATTTTAATTAAGTCGTGGATGGATGTTTCATCATAAATTTTGAACATGGCAGCGTCGACTTTATTCCACATCGGCGCAAAGGCGCAATGGCCGTCAAAAGGGCAATCGCCCTTGGATACGCAGGCGACACACTCGGTCGGTTTGCTGGTTCCTTGCATGAATCGCAGAATATCACCAACGGAAATCTCTTTGGGGGAGCATTTTAAAAAATAGCCTCCGTAAAAACCGCGTTTGGAGTCAACCCATCCGCTGCTTTTAAGCTGTCCGAGGATCACTTCCAAAAAGCGCATCGGGATCGCCTGGGCTTCGGCAATTTCAGATATCTTTTTGGGACCTTGGCCCAGATGCTTGGCAAGTTCAAAAATCGCCCGCAACGCGTACTGATTTTTCTTCGGCGTAATGGCCATGGTGAGTGTCCCTGGTGATTCGGACTGGATATTTCTTGACCTTTTTAGTCGGGAAGTTTCTCGACTTAATTAGTCAAGAAAGGAGTTACCATAGTCAAGAAATCCATCAAAGTCAATGGTTTTTTTATAAAAATAATATGGTTTTTTAATAATAATATTAGAGGCTTCCAGATATAGTACTGCAGAGTGGTATAAGATAGGGGGCATTGTGCCGATACATATAATTAAGCGGTCAGAGATGGCATTTGGGGTATCCGGTTAAGGGCATATCAACCGAATAATTCGACTATATCCAATGCCAGATATCCATCTTATGGCTCACGGGTTCCGTGAACTGGATTCTGGCTGCTGGCCGCTGGCTCGAGACCACTTGACCTCTGATCACTGATTTATGATGTGGTACAGGAAGGTCTCACAGCCGGAACAATAGCCCGTCCTATTCTGCAAAGGGGCATACTGTAATGACATTCGAGTACGAGGACGGGTAGGCGGGCGATTACGATTAGAAGCATAAATTTTTTGTCCTCGTCGTCATCCTCGTGCTGGAGAAATCAAACCACACGTCACGCGCAACCCCTGAGCCTTTGAACGCTGAACCTTTCAACCTTGATAAAAAAAGGCAGCACCTTGAATGGCCCTGCCCTTTTTGGTTTATATGAAGAACACTATGTTCTGCACATGAAAATGGTAATGCACAAGCGCTCAAATGCATGCAATCGCCAACCTTCGGTAAATGGGCCGCATGGCAGTTCGATGTTGACAATAACGACCGGCCGTTTATTATGGCTGTATCCGTTGTCATGTCTCACAAATAAGGAGATTACCCGTGCAGGTTATCGGTTTGACAGGCGGAATTGCCAGCGGGAAATCAACGGTATCCGCCATGCTAAAAAAGGCGGGCGCCATTGTTATTGACGCCGACCGTATCGCCCGGGCGGTGGTCAAAAAAGGACTGCCGGCCTATCGGGAAATTGTCGCTCAGTTTGGAACTGAGATCCTATTGCCGGATGGTGAGATCAATCGCAACATGCTGGGCGATATTATTTTCAAAGATCATCAAAAAAAAATGCTGCTCAACAGCATCGTTCACCCGCATGTCGATAAAGAAGTGAACGGCCAGATAAAAAAAATCCAAAAAACCCATCCGCATGCAGTGATTGTTCTGGATGTCCCGCTGCTGATTGAAGCCGGCATGCACAACAATTTAAGCGAAATCATTGTGGTCTATACGCCGCAGGACATACAGATCCAGCGCTTGATGCAAAGAGATCACATTTCAGAAGCCGATGCGCATGCCCGGGTTCAGTCGCAAATTCCAATAGAGGAAAAAAAACAGCAGGCCACCATCGTTATCGATAATTCAGGCACCATCGAAAATACCCGCAGGCAAACCCTTAACATCTTTAAGCGACTAAAGGATAGACGATGAACATTGTCGTGCCCAGCGAAACGCATCCGGCTGAGAACCGGGTGGCTCTGCTCCCCGAACACGTCGCCCGACTGGTCGAAAAAGGAGCGAAGGTATCCGTCGAGTCCGGTATCGGCAAAACCTTAAACCTCTCCGATGAAGACTATCAAAAGGCCGGTGCATCAATTGATGCGGACCGCAGTCGGTTATATCAGAACGCAGACATTGTGCTTCAAATCCGCAAACCGGCAATGGAGGACGTTGCCCTGCTAAAGGAAGAAAGCATTTATGTGAGCCTGATGGACCCGTTCAACGAACGGGAGTTGATTGAAGCTTTCAGACAAAAGGGGGTAACGGCCATCAGCATGGAGATGATCCCGCGTATCACCCGGGCCCAGAAAATGGATGTCTTGAGCTCGCAGGCAAATCTGGCCGGTTATGCGGCAGTCATTATTGCCGCCGAACGCATCGCTAAAATATTTCCGATGATGATGACACCGGCCGGAACCATATCGCCGGCCAGGGTTTTTGTGGTCGGCGTCGGTGTGGCCGGCCTGCAGGCCATTGCAACCGCCAAAAGACTGGGTGCGCGGGTTGAGGCCTTCGACACCCGGCCGGTGGTCGAAGAGCAGGTCAAATCGCTGGGCGCGCGTTTTGTAAAGATTGACCTGGGAGAAACCGGCCAGACCAAAGACGGCTATGCCAGGGCGCTGACCGAAGAACAATTGCAGAAACAGCGCGAGGGAATGGCCAAAGTCTGCGCGGCATCCGACGTGGTGATTACCACCGCCCAGTTGTTCGGCAGAAAAGCGCCGCTTATCATTACGGCCGACATGGTTGCGGGCATGGCCCGCGGATCGGTACTGGTTGACCTGGCTGTTGAAAGCGGTGGCAATATAGCCGGCTCACAACCCGGTCAGGAGGTTGACGTCAATGGCGTGCGCATCATCGGATTGGCCAATTTTCCCGGCAAGGTAGCGGTTAACGCCAGCCAGATGTTTTCTGCCAACTTGCATGCGCTGGTGGATGAATTCTGGGATCCGGAAGAGAAAGGCTTTGTGCTGGACTTTGAAGACGAGATTATTCAGGGGTGCGTTATCACCCATCAGGGTAAAGTGGTTAACCAGATGATTGCGGATCATTATGCTCAGGTGGGTCCGTCAGGCTAATATCTATGTGTCAGCAAAATCCGAAACAAAACCGAAATGCTAAATTCAAATTATCAAAACCTTTTTGAATTTAGGTCATTTGGTTTTTGAGATTGTTTCGAATTTCGTTTTTCGAGTTTCGAATTTATTTATACTGCGTTGCTTTATTGGTTTTTCCGAAATATTGATAACTTAATCGTGCCGTTAAATTTATAAGGAGACAAACGATGTCGATCGGTCTACTCATCTTTGTGTTTATTCTGGCCATCTTTCTCGGCGTAGAGCTGATTACAAAGGTGCCGTCGCAATTACATACACCCTTGATGTCCGGTACCAACGCCATTTCGGGTATCACCATCGTGGGGGCGCTGACGGCAGCCGGAACCGGGGCCGATACTTTTGCCACCATCCTGGGGACCATCGCACTCATTCTGGCCACCATCAATGTGGTCGGTGGCTACCTGGTGACCAATCGCATGCTCGCCATGTTTAAACGCAAAGATCAGGAGCAGAAATGACGGATTACAGCACGGTTTTGATTGATTTGGGCTATATCCTGGCATCGATGCTGTTTATCATCGGCATCAAGATGCTGGGCCGACCGGAGCGTGCCCGGCAGGGCAACATGGTATCCGCTCTGGGTATGCTCATCGCCGTTGTAGCGGCCTTATTCGAGTGCTGTCTATCGTATTCGCTGGTCATTGCCGGTCTGGTTATGGGTGCGCTCATCGGCGTGATTGCCGCCCGTACCGTTAAAATGACATCCATGCCGCAGATGGTGGCGGTCCTGAACGGTTTCGGTGGGCTGGCCAGCCTGCTGGTCGGCTGGGAAAACTATCACAGTTCACCGGATAGCAACCGCTTTGTTATCTTTGCGATTATGCTGGCAGTCCTGATCGGCGGCGTCGCTTTTTCGGGAAGTGTGGTGGCATACGGCAAATTGGCCGAGCGCATTTCGGGTCGGCCCATATTTTTTAAAGGCCAAAAAGGGGTCAATGCGGCTATCATCGCTGCTATTGTTGTGTGTGGCGCTGTGTTTGCATGGAACCCGACGGCAGCGCTTGCTTATCCCTTTCTCATCATTATTATCTGCCTGGCCCTGTTTTTAGGTGTATTGGGCGTCATTCCCATCGGCGGCGCCGACATGCCGGTGGTCATCGCACTGCTGAACAGCTATTCCGGGTTGGCCGCCAGTGCCGCCGGCTTTATCATCTTAAACAACGTGCTCATCGTCGCCGGGGCACTGGTGGGTGCCAGCGGTTTGATTTTAACCGGCATTATGTGCAAGGCCATGAACCGTTCCCTGGCCAATGTTCTTTTTGGCGGGTTGCAAGCCGCGGTGAGCAAAGGCGGCGCCGACCAGGTCCAGGGCGAGCCGTCCCCGATTTCCCCGGCAGACGCCTATTTTGTGCTGGAAGCCGCCCGTTCGGTCGTGTTTGTGCCGGGCTACGGCATGGCCGTGGCCCAGGCCCAGCACGCCGTCAAAGAGCTGGGCGATCTTCTTGAAGAAAACGGCGCCGAGGTGCGTTACGCCATTCACCCGGTCGCCGGCCGCATGCCGGGCCACATGAATGTCCTGCTGGCTGAAGCCAATGTGCTTTACGACCAACTGGCAGAGATGGATGATGTCAACCCCATTATGGATAGTGTTGATGTGTGTGTGGTGATCGGGGCAAACGATGTGGTCAATCCGGCCGCCAGAGAAATCGAATCCAGCCCGATCTATGGCATGCCGGTCATCAATGCCGATCACGCCAAAACGGTCATCGTCCTGAAGCGCTCCATGGCAGCCGGTTTCGCCGGCGTGGACAATCCGCTTTTTGTCAAACCCAACACGCGCATGCTCTTCGGCGATGCCAAAGCGTCCCTGCAGCAACTTGTCTCGGAATTCAAGGAAGGCTGATAGCCGGAAACCGGCTTTCAGGATTCAGGTTCAAGGATTCAGCTGCTGGCTTCTGGCAGCTGGCTGTCAGTAATTGATCATGGGCTCTTTGCCAGTAGCCAGCCTGCGACGAGCTCCATTCGGCCCGAACGTTCGACCGAGCTCACGCCGAGGTCTCATGGCCGAGGGCAGCCGAGTCGAAGCGAGCAGCCAGAAGCAATATGAAACATCATGGACGATAAAATTACCCAAATTGCGGATAAAATAAAACAGGGTGGAAAAAACGTCATCTTTACCGGTGCCGGTATATCCACTGAAAGCGGCATACCGGATTATCGCAGCCAGGGCGGCATCTGGGACAAATTCCGGCCGGTCTATTTCGATGAATTTATGAGCTCGCGCGAATCCCGGGTGGAATACTGGCGGCGATGGCAAGAGCTCTATCAGGGCATCCGGCAGGCACAGCCCAATGCCGGTCACACTGCCATTGCCGGACTCCATCAAATGGGCCTGTTGGAGGCAGTTATCACCCAGAATGTGGATGGCCTTCACCAGGCGGCCGGGATCGGGGAGGATAACATAATCGAGCTGCACGGCAACACCCGGCGCATTCGCTGCATGAGCTGCCGCAGGATCACATCCACCGCAGACACATGCAAGCGTTTACAATCCGGAGATGCGGCGCCGGAATGTGAGTGCGGCGGCTATCTGAAACCCGACACCATTTCATTCGGACAGGCCATGCCGGTCAATGAAGTTGAAAGAGCCGTCGCACTTTCCCGGGGCTGTGACTTTTTCATGGTGGTGGGCTCCACCCTGCTGGTGCAACCGGCGGCCCATATGCCGGTGTATGCCCGTCAAAACAATGCCTTTCTGGCAATTGTCAACCTCTCGGAAACCCCCTGTGATAATATGTGCGATGTGCTGATCCGGGATAAAGCCGGCAAAGTACTGCAGCGGATCGTGAGTGTAATTGAAAATGGATAAAATTGGCCACGGACCCACACAGACTCACACAGACAGGTCTTTTCCTCGGGCGACTCTGCCCGAGGAAAAACTGTATGCCCTGCGGGCAACAGTTTTAATCATCATAAGATGTATTTTAAGTCGACCCATTATAACCCATATCATCAGGGATAGTGATCATATAATTTTTAAATCGCAAAGCGATTAACTGTTTTTGTTCGGCCAATGTCGGCCGAACAAAAGGTTAGTGTGAGTCTGTGTGGGTCTGTGGCTAATTACAATTACATAAAGATCAACGAACCTTGATATTATCGATAACCTTAACGGTGCCTTCGGTGCTGCGCGACAATTCGAGGGCCCGGTCCCGCTGATATTTGGTGCTGACGACCCCGGTGAGGGTTACGACCCCTAAATAGACGTCCACATCAATATTCAGACTGCGGACTTCCGGTTCGGCAATCAGTTTGGCTTTGATTTTGTTGCTGATCACATTGTCGTCCCAGACATCACCAAAACTTCTTTCGCCGACTTGAATATTATTGGAGACCGATTTGACGCCCGGCACGCTTTGCGCAATCTGGGACGCGCGTTTGGCTTCGTTCGGCGTGGCGACTGCTCCGGATAGCGTAACGTGACCGCCGATGGTATCGACGTCGATCTGACGGGCTTTAACAATTTTGTCCTTCATCATTGCGTGGTTGATCCGCGTGGTGATCGTGGAATCATCCACCATGGTCTCGACCGGGTTTTTACCGGACTCCCGGGTGCCGGCGCAGCCGGAGATCGCGACCAGCATAACGATCCATATGAGTAAAATCTTTTTCATGTTTCCAGCTCCCTTGCTTCGTTCTATCCGAAGATTATAATAAAAACGGTGAAGGTGTATCCGTATAAGCAGATGCAAATTTTATGCTAATCTCCGTAAAATAGAATTTTTAAATTATTATAAATAGTTATAAAAAATATGCCGGCAAACTGAACAGGCAACTGTATACAAAAAGTCAAATTATGGGCTTTCGTGCGTCAAATTTATGGAGTGAGGAAAGAATAAAATGCAGATTGTCAACAATCTTCATGCATTCGTGTGGCAGTCGCCGACCGCCAACAATTGTAATGCCTTTTTTATCGATGGGCCCACCCGGGTGCTGATCGACCCGGGACACCGCTCCCTGTTTGACCATGTTGAACTGGGATTGAGGGATTTAGGGCTGAACGCAGACGATATCGATCTGGTCATCTGCACCCATGCACATCCGGATCATCTGGAAGGTGTTCAGCTTTTTAGAAAAAATTCAACTCTGTTCACTCTGAGCGAGATCGAATGGCAATGGGCCCTGAGCACCGGCAAAGGCATGAGCGCAGCCTACGGGATCGATATCGCGGCCATCACGCCTGACTTTTTCCTGCAGGAGGGCACCCTTGCCCTGGACGGTCTTGAATTCCAAATTTATCATACACCCGGTCATTCGCCGGGTTCGATATGCCTGTACTGGTCGGCGCAAAAAGCGCTGTTTACCGGTGACCTGGTTTTTAAAGATGGCATCGGGCGCACCGATTTACCCGGCGGCGATGGGGCCCTGATCAAAGAAAGCATCCAGCGTATGGCGCGGCTTGATGTCGAACTGCTGCTGTCGGGGCACGGCGATATCATTTCCGGTGCCCGCGAAGTCAGCTCAAATTTTAAGCGCATCGAGAAATACTGGTTCGGGTTTATATAAAGACGGAGGGCAAAAGATTGGTATTATAAATTCCAGGTCCGCATTGGGTCGATTTTCTTTCACTTTAAACCCAATTTACTAAACCCCAAGATTTTATATTGGCGGATCATCGGCGGGGACAATCCATTTGATGCCGGCATCATAGAAGCTGTATACGGATGGCCGGTAGACATCTACCGGCAAGGTGGCCGCCTGATGGTGGCCCCAAAGATTGAATAAACGGAGGAAAATTTATGACATGCCAAATACCGCAAGAGACCGTTCAAAGAGTCATCGACTTTCACGGGCATTCATGCCCGGGTTTGGCCATCGGCATCAGGGCCTCGGAGCTGGCGCGCAGGCAGCTCGGTGATCTGTCGGATTCGGAGCTGGTGTGCATCGCCGAAACAGACATGTGCGGGGTCGATGCCGTGCAATACCTGACCGGCTGTACCTTTGGCAAAGGCAATCTGATTCACAGGGACTACGGCAAGATGGCCTTCACCTTCTTTAATCGCAAAGAAGGCCGGGGGTTTCGATGCCTGCTCAAGCCTGGATCAAGGGATGAGATTTACGAGGAAATGTCTGCGCTGCAGCGCAAAATCGCCTCCGGCGAAGCCAGCGACCAGGAGCAGACGCGCTGCAATGAACTCAGGCGGCAAATGGAGGAG
>WOR8_10006537_pt1 | contig 19670 bp, 20 predicted proteins | sample DeeMarSeWOR38_10_FD_19890 | JGI IMG/M metagenome (IMG submission 19890)
TCTGTCCGCGCTGCAGATACCCGCTTGCAGATGCGGTATACACCTGCTCAAATTGTCAGCTCACCTTTAAACGCCTCATCGCTGCAACCATTCATGCTATTGTGATACCGGGTGGCGGCTATTTCTATACTCGGCATTATCTAATAGGTTTCCTAAATGCGGTGCTGGAAAGTTTTTTGATGTTTTTTTTGATAGTGGTCATTGAGGACACCGTTAACAGCAGTCCGATCAATCCGTTGCATCTGTTTGGCCTTCCTCTTGTTTTCCTGTTTACGAAAACCGCAGCTGTTGTTCACTCCACTCACTTTATTGCCGAATTTATTCCCAAAGACAAAAAAATGGGGCGGCTCAAAGAGCCGCCTCCAAAGATGGGCGCTTGATGAAATGACAGAAAGAATTGGGGCCTTTCATTCGCTTGAAGAGGGAGCGCCCATCCTTTATCTATTCTTGTGTTTTTTGATTTAAACTCAGGATCTTTTCTTGAATCTTCTCCAATACAATGAATGAGATCGCTACCGTAAGGACACACAAAACAAGTACAATCGGAAACCAAACGATGAAGCCTATATAAGACATACGAATCCCCGGCCTTAGTCCTTTAAAATAGGGAGTGGGAGTGGGAATCGAACCCACATTTTATTAGGCAATAGCCCGGCTCAACCATGAGCAACTCCCACATAACCTTATTTGTCTTGTAATTGTAAGAAGTAGGGGTTGGGATTCAAAACCAACCTCCCCCTTGCACTATATCAATTGAGTTTTGAATCCGCCCCCTTTCAACATAAGGAGATGTAGCAAGTAGTGTGCCATAATGGAGATAAAATTAAAAATGAATAAATTCAATTTTTTACATGGAAAAGACAGGGTCAGGGGGTGTCAATTATGAAGTATTATCTATAAAATTGTGCAAGGGAATTCCTACCCATGAGCGGCAATGATTGCTTGAGTGACTAACCTGCGGGAGTTTATTCGTTCCACGAAAACATGGAGGCCCCCAGCGTCAAAAATGCCAACGTCATGACGGACAAGATGGCGATCTCCATGCCGACATCCCTCAATCCGGCACCGTCATGCATAATTTCGCGGGCTGCTTTCAAGATATGAGTGAGCGGGAAAATTTGGGCAACCTGTTTTACCCACTGCGGCGCACCTTCCAGAGAAAACCAGACCTCTGATAAAAACATCATGGGCCAAGAAATGAAGTTTAAAATTCCGGTGGTGAACTCCTCACTTGTTCCCCTGGATGCCAGCACCAGGCCTAATGCAGTGAGACTCAAGCTCCCCAGAAAGAAAACGATAAGTAGATCCAGATAGGATCCTACCACCCTGAATGAAAAAAACAGATTGCAGCCCGTCCACACAATCACCAACGTAAACATGAGCAAAAATATACGCGATAGGGCTTGAGCGGCTAAATATTCCAACGCATTTAACGGCGTGACTTTAAGGCGTTTTAATACGCCATTTTTACGATAACGGACGACCACATAGCCAACCCCCCAAAGTGCACTGAACATCATGTTCATCGCCAAAATTCCCGGAAACAACCAGTCAATGTATCGGATCGCTCTGCCCTGGATCTCTTTTTTTAGTGCGTTGGTTTTGATATCCGGGGGAATTAAACTTGCCTTGAACATTTGCTCCAAAACGTATCCCTTGGGAGAAGATTCGCTGATATAGTATTCGTAGGGACGGCTTCCAATTTTGAGCAAGAAATCGATCTTGTGATGTTTAAGCTTTTCCATTCCCTCATTCAGTGTAGGGAATTCGATAAACTTCAGATAACGCATATTGCGCAGCCCTTCAGGAACGGCATCATTTTGCACCGCTAGCGCTCCCCGTTCGAAGGGAAACAGCCCAACCTTATATTCAGTGTAGCTCTTTCCACCGAAAATAATGCCGAATCCCGCTATGATTAAAAACGGAAATAAGAAATTCCAGCCGAAAGCGGCACGATCACGAAAAAATTCACGATTCCGTGCGTTGAAGATAATCCAAAGTCGTTTCAGGCTCATGATTATTCCCGCAGTTGTCTTCCGGTTAAATTTAAAAATACAGTCTCCAAGTTAGGAGACCGTATGCTGAGATCCGATAAATCCGTGTCGTAGGACATTAGAAGGTTCAGGCAGGAATTCACATCATCCGTCAGTATTTCAATCGAATCTTTTACTTCACGATAGGGTAGTGATAGTCGATCCGGGGAGACCTTGATGCGATCCTTTGAGAGGATGACGGTCATACCGGGGTTGTGAAGTTTGATAAGCTCCTTCGGCGTGCCGTGGGCAATTATTTTCCCGTAATCCATAATGGCAATTTCGTCACATAAATGCTGAGCCTCCTCCATGTAATGCGTAGTTAAAATTATGGTTTTGCCTTCTGTCTTGATTTGCTGAATGAGATCCCATAGATTTCGGCGGGCCTGAGGATCCAGCCCTGTTGACGGCTCGTCCAGAAACAGCAGATCAGGTTGATTGACCAGTGCCAGGGCAAGCAAGAAACGCTGGCGCTGGCCCCCTGATATTTTGTCATTGTATTGATTTTGAAAATCTGTCAGGTGGCACACGGACACCAGGTCATCGATGCTGCTGGTTTTACGGTAAAGACTTTGAAACGTTTTCAATGTTTCGCGAACCGTTAAAAACGACAGCAGGGCCGTGCTTTGAAACTGAATGCCTACCTCATCGGTAAAAGAAGCGGAGCGCGGTTTTCCTTTGTATAAGATTTCACCGGATGTGGCCGGGATAACATCCTCGATGACTTCAATGGTAGTGGTCTTTCCGGCACCGTTTGGTCCCAGAAGCCCGAAGCAAACCCCCTGACCCACCGAAAAACTAACACCGTTGACCGCTGTTACATTTTTGTAAGTTTTGACTAGATTTCTGACTTCAAGCAAGGGTATCATGGCATCTACACATGGCCGTCATCATGAACCAACGGCGAGATATTTCAGAGATACAGCGGTGACAGATACAGGAGTAGTGATCCACCGCATCTAACCTAAGCCTTTGAAAAACTGAGCTAGAATAATCATTAAACGCAGGTTATCAACAGAATATAGCTAAACCTTTTTGAAATAAACTAACCATGTATTCCCAATTTGAGTTAGACCTAGCCGGGTTGTTCTTGACAATATGGCTTTTGCACCATAGTTTCCATCCTTGAGCCGTTGGCCAACCGTTCATGTGAGTTCGGTTGGGATGAACGTTGAACAGTTACCGTTTTTTCAAACAACCACGCACCATTTTGGAGCCATTTTCACAGGACAATCAGCATGCCGCCGGTAATATGCATTGTAGGTCGATCGCAATCTGGCAAGACCACACTCATTGAAAAATTGATTCCTCTGCTGATACAGCGAGGTTTTAGAATTGGGACCGTGAAACACTCCCATCACATCTTTGATTTTGATAAAACCGGCAAGGACAGCTGGCGGCATAAAGATGCCGGAGCTGAAACCGTTATTGTGGCCTCCCCCGGGAAAATCGCCCTGGTCAAAAATGATCACCAGGGATCCTTGGACGGTCTGCTAAAATTTTTTGAGGATATGGATCTGGTGATCACCGAAGGCTATAAAAAGGAAAATAAACCCAAAATCGAAGTTGTTCGAGCCGCAAGACACAGTAAACCGCTGCTGAAAAGCGATAAACACCTGATTGCTGTGGTCAGCGATACGGATATTGATGTGGATGTGCCGAAATTCGGTCTAGACGACATCGAAAAATTGGCTGCGTTTGTAGAAGATAACTATTTGAGTTAAATGAAAAATTTTGATCAATTGGGAAGGTTGATGTGGCCGGAGCTTATACCCGGAATCCTGGTGAAACGATATAAACGTTTTTTGGCCGACGTAGAAATTAAAGAGGGGAAGGTTGTTACCGCGCATTGCCCGAATACCGGAAGCATGCAGGGGTGCTCTGAGCCCGGCCGCCCGGTTTATTTATCCCATCACGACAATCCCAAACGTAAACTGAACTATACGTGGGAATTAATCGAAATGCCGACTTCACTGGTGGGAATCAATACCCTTATTCCGAATCGGCTGGTCTTCGCATCGATAAAAGCCGGATTGATTCCAGAGCTGTCCGGTTACGAGATAGCTAAACGCGAAGTTAACATCGGCCGCCATTCCCGCATCGATCTTTTGTTGACCAACGGTGATTACGAGCGCTGCTATATTGAAATTAAGAACTGCACTTTGGTTAAGGACGGCATTGCATTTTTCCCCGATGCCGTCACATCGAGAGGACTCAAACACATTACCGAGCTCGAGGCGTTAGTTGATGCCGGATACCGATGTGTTATGTTTTATTTTATCCAAAGAATGGATGCCAAGGTCTTCAAGCCGGCCGACCAGATTGATGCAGACTACGGAGAAGGGCTGCGCCGTGGTGCGAAGCACGGGATAGAGGTCCTGGCCTATGATGTCGACCTTGACTTGAGAGGCATTGCATTAAACCGTCGGCTTCCTTTTGAATTGTAATGCTTATGTGAAACTAGATTTTAAAAGTTTCTTTTTCGATTTGACCAGCCGTTTTTTTGGCGCGCGGTGGGGCTGAACCCGGATTTTATTCTTAAACCAACTTCGTAAGCATTTAGAATTTATGTCGGATACATCACTTGAAACCCTGATGTGCCATCGTGATAACCTGGAGCATGTTCTGGATAATCTCAAGGAGGGGATTATTGCGCATGACATGAATCGGCGTATCTTTTTTTTCAATCAGGAAGCGGAGCGAATTACAGGCTACCGTAGAGAAGACGTGCTGGGAGAAGACTGCCACGACGCATTCGGCAGCCCGTTTTGCGGGGCGCGATGTGTATTTTGTGATGATGTGCCGGATCTGGCCGACAAAACTGAATATACGATTAATATTACCACTAAACGTGGCGAAGCACGTCGTATCGAAATGACAGTCACCAGCATGAAGGATAGTGATGGCCACTATGTCGGAATCTTAACGTCTTTCACAGACATCACTGATTTTTTCAGTCTACAGTTGAGGGCCGGCGAATTGACAAGCTTTGGTAACATCATCGGTCAGGACATTAAAATGCTCAATATTTTCAAACAAATTCGTGATGTTGCCGCTTATGACTATCCGGTTCACATATCCGGCGAAACCGGGACCGGCAAAGAACTGGTCGCAAATGCCGTCCATAATGAAAGTCTGCGATCCGGAGCCCCTTTTGTGCCTATCAATTGCGGGGCTTTGCCGGAGGGCCTCATTGAAAGCGAGCTCTTCGGTCATGTAAAAGGGGCGTTTTCCGGCGCTATTCGTGACAAAAAAGGACGATTTGAGTTGGCCGATGGGGGAACGATTTTTCTCGACGAAGTGACTGAGCTTTCCAACAATATGCAGGCGAAGCTTTTGCGATTTCTGCAAGAAGGCAAATTTGAGCGGGTTGGAGGAGAGCTGACAGATTCGGTGAATGCGAGGGTGATCAGCGCCACCAATCGAAATCTCAAGGCAGAGGTCAAACGAGGGAAGTTTCGGGATGACCTATATTACCGATTGAATGTTATACCCATCCTTCTGCCACCGCTGCGCGAACGCAAACTTGATATTCCGGTGCTGACTGACCATTTTTTACGCGAGGCCGCTGAGCGTTACGGAATGGAGCCTCTCAACGTTTCCCGGAAAGCGATATCGTTGATGATGGATTACAACTGGCCGGGAAATGTGCGGGAGTTGCAGAACGCGATACAATTTGGGTTTGTCAAATGCAATGGCAAAACAATATTGCCCGGAGATTTGCCGCTGGAGCTTCAGGAGATTGAAACTGCGTGCATCCGCAGGGGACCTTCTAGAAAATTGGATATTGATGGAGTCAAATCAGCGCTCGTCAAAACCGGAGGGAATAAAGTCAAAGCGGCCAAATTGCTCGGTGTAGGTAGGGCAACGTTATATCGGTTTTTGGGAGATCATCCGGAATTGCAGGATGCAGAAAAATTTCTTTAGGCAGTTTGAAACAAACCACTAACGCACACATTTTATTTTGGACACAGATATTCGCTCAGACTTACACTGCCATAAGCCGCACAATAGAGGAGGTTTACATGTTGTCGTTGGAAGAATTGAAGAAAGAAACCGATTTGATCAATGAAATTAGCTGGGATTTAGGACCTGAAGAAGCCGTTAAACTTTACCTGGAATGGGGCAACACGGATTGGGGCAGCGGCAAATATACCATCCGATCTAAAAGTGATTATTCCACCTATTTTGTGGTAAACTGCTGGCGCAAGCCATACTATATTTATTTAATCCGGCGCAATTCCGAGGAAGCGGTGGAGCTGGCTCAATTTGAGCTTCCAGAGCAGTTTGAAAAAGACGTCTGTGAGCTGAAAGGCGTATACGCCCCGGATGACGATGTAAAGGCCTGGTTGATGCAGGAATTGGGCGTGTAGGTAGGTCATAAAAGGGGCGGGTAGTTTCTTAGATTCAACCGCTACCTGAATCATCGCCCGCGGAAACCGGGCAAATTCATGGATCAGGGCTCGTAGCAACGTGAGCCCCGCCACGTGGACGTTGATACGTTTTAAGCGTATTCCCGGCTTATGATCCTACGGATAGAATTTTCCTTCCTGCTAAACGTGTTCAATCTCAGTGTAGCTCGAGATCTCCGTGTTTGTGGTGCAAAGATCATGGATTGACAGCTTATGAACATCGTCATTGCCCGTTAACCGGGCAAAATCCTTTAGCTCCGCAGTTGAGACATTTAAAAAATTTTCCAAGCATTTCGCAGATTTTTCGATATCCAGGCGGGATCTCAGGATTGGATCCTGGGTGGTGATACCGGTTGGGCATCTGCCTGTCCCGCATATCCGATACTGCCGACAACCGATGGCGATTAAAGCTGATGTGCCAAGTGCCACGGCATCGGCTCCCAGAGCTATTGCTTTAGCAAAATCGGATGACACCCTCAGACCGCCCGTGATCACCAGCGAGACCTTATCCGCGCCCCATTCATTGAGGAACTTCTTTGCACGGTACAGGGCAAACATGGTGGGTACCGAAGCCGCCGCTTTGACAAATTTGGGAGAAGCCCCGGTTGCTCCTGCCCGACCGTCAATAGTGATAAAATCCGGTTCAGCATACAAGGCGACTTCCAGGTCCGCTTCGATGTGGCCGGCCGCAAATTTAATGCCTATCGGTTTGCCCTCTGATGCATCCCGCAGCCACTGCACCTTCTTCTTTAGGTCATTTTTGTTTTTGATATCCTCGAAATGCGCCGGACTGATGATGTCGACGCCTTCATTAAACCCTCGAATCTCAGCTATTTCTTTGGTTACTTTTTTTCCCGGCAGATGCCCACCCATCCCGGGTTTGGCGGATTGACCGAATTTAATTTCAATCGCATCCACGCGTTTTAAATTTTCTTCGGTGACACTATAACGGTTGGGTACATATTCAAAAATGTATTTATAGGAACTTTCGATAGACTCGGTCAGAATGCCCCCCTCACCCGAGCACATAGCGGTTTTCACCGCCGCACTGCCCTTTGCCAGAGCAATCTTGGCTTCTTTGGACAGGGCGCCAAAGGACATGTGGGTAATATAAATCGGGGTGTCGATAACTAATGGATGTTGTGCCCTGGGTCCTAACGTGGTTTGGGTATTGACAGTTTGATTTTGATTTAACGGAATTTTAGCCAGTTGAGCCCCCCTAATCAGGATATCATCCCAGGAGAACGTCGGCTTTCGAGTGCGCATAGGTTCGATGATGGATTCACCGGTCTCTGCCATGATGTGAATATCCGCCATATAGGACTCAAATTCGTCAACCGTCTTCTCGGGCGCGTCAGAATAACCGAGGTCTGAGCGTTCATCTACCATGGGGGAATCTGCAGCAGCCGATGCGCTTTTAACCGGTTGCCACATGGACTTTCCGGATTCGCAGATATGGCATGACCAGTCAGCTGACAGCTGATCCCATTTCGTGTGCTCTTTTTCTTCATCATACTCGGTATCACAAACCGAACATTTGTAGATTGACATTATTACCTCTTATGCATGCATATTTTTGCTGATTTCACCGAGTTCTAAATTGTTCAGTCTGGTTGGATTTGGGGGAATCCCATACCGGGCACATCCAGTCATCGGGAAGATCCCCCCATTCACACCTTCTTTTTCTTCATCGAGGGAGTGTCATCAACAACGCCAAACTGAACAGCCGCACGGATCTCTTAAAAGTCCATATTTGCGGGTTCGTAATATTCTCGTGGGTTCTTGCAGGAAGGACATTTCGGCGGCGGTTCGGTACCTTCATGAGTGTAGCCGCAGACACTGCATTTCCATTTGATAGGCTGCTCGCGCTTAAACACGGTACCCGCCTCGACCATGTCAAGAAGCTTCTTGTAACGTTCTCGGTGATGCGCCTCGATTTTGGCCACCTGTTTAAAAGCGATCGCGGCTGCTTTTTGCCCCTCTTTCTCAGCTTCCTTGGCAAAGCCCGGGTACATATTCTGCACCTCGTAATCTTCGCCTCCCCAAGCCTCTTTTAGATTTGTTGCGGTGTTACCGATTCCGTTTAGCAATTTAAGATGATCTTTGGCATGTTGCATCTCATTGAAAGCCGTTTCTTCAAAGATCTTGGCGATGTAATGATAGCCTTCCTCCCTTGCGACCTCGGCAAAAAATGTGTACTTGTTCCTGGCCTGGGATTCACCGGCAAATGCAGCTTGTAAGTTCTCGGTCGTTTTGCTCATGTTTTTTCTCCTTTCTTTTTAGTGATGGGGTTGGTTGTGACTGGTTATTTTATCAGGAGATCATTTTCCCCTGCTTGCTACATTGCTCACAAAAGCCTTTAAGAACAACCCGGCTGTTGAGAACATGAAAGCGTTGCTGAATAGTGTTGGGAATTTCCAGATTGGTGTAATCATCGTTGAAGAAGTCGACTATTTTCCCGCAGGTGACACAGTGCAGATGATGATGGGTTGCCGTATTGGGATCAAAGCGTTTCGCTCCTCCGTAGACCTCGACCAAATCAACCAGCCCGATCTGGGCAAAGGTCAAGAGAGTGCGGTTGACGGTATCGAAGGAAATATTGGGAAACTCTCTCTTTATCAATTGATACATTGCATCGGCCGTAGGGTGATCAACCGAATTTACGAGTTCGCGGTAGATAGCCATGCGCTGAGGGGTAACTTTGAGATTGAACCGTTGACATTTCTCAGCAAACTTCGGCCAAAGATTTTTTTGGGGTTCTTTTTGCATGCAGGTCTTAAAAAAGAATAATTCTTATTTGTCAAGGAAAAATGTGCTCCCCGATCTCCTCTCAATAAAAAAGAGGCTCCGAATTGGAGCCCCTGTTTCATAATTTCAAGTAACTTGGGTGAAACAACGTGTCTTGCTTATGCCGCATCCATCTGGCGCCGATCGGCCATCGACATCAGGACGCGTTCTCTGGCCTTGTCGATCCCGAGTTCTTTACGTTTCTTGTCAATATGGGCGAGCATCAAGCGTGCCATTTCAAATGGGTCAGTGGCAAAGCCCCACTTGCCGACGCCTTGTTGTTCGAGTTCTTCGAACAGGTGTTTGTGAAATTTGGTCCCCTCTACGATGGGGAAGGTCACACCAAAAACGGTGAAGACACCCGATGCAACGAAATACTGGCCGATGCAGATGGCTTTTTCACTCATGTATTCCGGTGCTGCCCCGGCAACCGGCAAATCTGCAATGCTTTCACCTAAGCCGCCGGTTTTAACCATCTCAGCACAGGCGATTAGGATTCGGCTGTTGTCGACGCAAGAACCAATTCCAAGTACCGGCGGCATACCGACGGTTTCGCAGACTTCTTTCAAGCCGGGACCTGCCAGATGAGCGGCCTCCGGAGTGGTCAAACCGGCTTTGGCCAGTGCAATCTGTGAACATCCGGTCTGAACCACCAGCACGTCGTTTTTAATCAGCTCCTTCACCAGTTCTACATGCACATAGTCCTGCTTCATTCGCGGGTTCGTGCAACCAACGACACCGGCAACACCCCGTATACGGCCGTTGATGATATTGTCATTGAGCGGGGTGTAGGATGCACGGAAGGTTCCACCCAGCATGTAATTGATATATTCATGAGAAAAACCGTGTACGCCTGCATTCTTTATTTTTGGTATTTCGATCGGCATGTTGCGGTTCTTGAAGCGTCCGATGGCCCGGATAACAATTTCATCCGTGCAGTCTTTGGGTGTATGCTCATGAAACTCAATGTGCGTGGCACCTTCGATGTGACATCTCGGGTTCGTGGTGATCAGCAGCGTACCATAACAATCCGCAACTTTAACCAGGCCTTGTTTGATGCATTGAACATCAACCGTCATGGCGTCTACGGCGCCGGTAACCAAGATTGTTTCGGTTGACATAAAATTGCCGGCATGGGGAATTCCATGGCGAACCAGGACCTCGGCTCCGGAGCAACACATGCCAACGAGGTTGATGCCGTTGGCTCCGGCGTTCTTCGCTGCCTCCACTAGTGTCGGTTCATTGACCGACGCAATCATAGATTCGAAAAGGTTCGGCTCGTGACCATGGACAATGATGTTCACCTGATCTTCTTTCAGGACACCCATGTTGACCTCGATGGATACCGGCGAAGGGGTGCCAAAGAGGATATCGGATATCTCTGTGGCAACCATGGAACCGCCCCAACCATCTGCCAGTGCCGTGCGGCTGCACTGTTTGGTGATATTCGCATAATCCTGGTCCACGCCCATGTGGGTGCGGTGCATAAGCTCCATAATTTCGCGCATGGCGCCCCGAGGGACAATTCCGAGTTTGCGCCACGTTTCCAGCGTTTTTTCGGGGACGCGTTTGGCAAATGGTATTTCCCCTTCAACCTGGGTGTAGGTGCGCTCAAGTTCTTTGTAAAGATCTTCGGCGATTTCTCCAATTTCGCGACCTTCGGTCTCGATCCCGACATAACCGGCCACTTCAATCAACTTTATCGGATTCTTAATCTCGTAGTCCTTTATGTTGCCGTTGACCACCTCGCGAAACAGATCAAGCATGCTCATGCCGTGATCGGTATGGGCAGCACCCCCTGCAGCCACCATGCGGGCGAAGTTTCGAGACATAATTGTATCAATGGTAGCACCGCAAACTCCGACTTTTGAGTATGGATCTTTAGCATTCAGACGGCAGGGGCCCATTGCGCAGTGCTTGCAACAGGCTGAATCTGCCCCATGATCATTTGCGCCGTAGCGTCACATGTGGTGAGGTCCCTAACATCAATCTCCTTCTTTTTGGATTCGACCTTTTTTGAAACAACTTTTTTTTCTTCTGCCATGGAGTTCCTCCTTCGTAAAAATATTCACATCGGATTAATAAACCGGTTGGATTTCCATAAAAAATTAAAAATTCATTTATGAAAATACTGTTTGAATGTACGATGTTGGAATTTAGTAATGATTATTGTTTAGAATTAGTTTAAATTATGCGTTTTGTCAAGGGTTAAGAAGAACAAAAAAGCAAATCTATGTGACCATAGTTTCCCGCAAATTTCATGCCAATCGTTTTTCAAATCGCTGATTGTTTGAGCAAAAACATGGTTTCAAATAACTATCCGATATATAAACAAAAATACTGTCGAATGACCCCATCGTGAATTCCATCAACGGTGGTATCCAGCTTGGCTTATCATTGAGATTGTCTTGTGAGACAGGAATGTCTCATTACCTCTTCTGAGACGCCAAGAGGGTCGTTTAAGCCAACATTGATGCAAACGATGTACTGATAAAAAACCATGTGTCTCAACCAACCGTTTGTCATTCAACATCATAGAATTATTTTCCATTTTCAATTCCGCCGAGAAATGGTATGAAATTTTAATATGGTTATACATAAAGCCCAAGCTACCATTAAATCAATTAATCCGTGGGAGCGGCTTTCCAGCCGCGAAATCAAAAATCGCGGCTGGAAAGCCGCTCCCGCATCCGGTATCACTTGCACACCCTATTTAACCAAATGATATAATTTACGATTGTTGTTGAAGACGCGTGCTGGTCTAAATTTTTATACTATTTTCGGTATTTTTCTGCTAAGGTAACGCCTGTTTTTGCGGGTGTAGCGTTTGACGTGTATGCGTTCGATTCTGTACATTTGGCAGATTAGGTTAACACGGATAATTGAATTATTCACGATGAAAGGATGTTTCCATGTCTCAGGCTGAAGAAAATTCAAACAAGGATGTTAAAATTTTCTCTTTGAGTACCTGCAGTCACTGTAAAGCCACCAAAAAATTTCTCGGTGAATGCACGGTAAAATATGAATTTATCGATGTGGATTTGCTTCAAGGGGATGAGCGCAAAGCCATTATTGAGGATGTAAAAAAATTTAATCCACGATGTTCGTTTCCAACCATTATAATCGGGGATAAAGTTATTGTCGGATTCAAGGAAAAGGAAATCAAGGAGGCTCTGGGAATGTGATGGATGCACAGCAGCTTTACGAGATGATGGAAAAGGTTCAGGGGAAAAAGGGGTATTATTTTAACAAAGACAAGGAGAGAACCTTTGAACTTCTGGAAGCCCTGATTACCAATAAAGAACGTTACGGGTATATGGGGTGCCCCTGCCGGCTGCTTTCCGGTGACCGGGATGCCGACCGGGATATCATTTGCCCTTGCGTTTATAGCGTGCCGGACATCGAAGAATACGGCAGCTGCTACTGCAATTTATATGTTTCCAAAGAATGGAATGAAGGTCAAATTCCGCACGAATATGTTCCCGAACGCCGGCCGCCGGAAAAAATAGGACTCTAGCCGAACGCATCGTAAGCCAATCATATCCTGACGCTCTTCCAAGCTGTCCGGTATCGTGCCGACCGTATTCAACATCATTGGCGGGCCACAGAGATAATAGTCGATTTCGGAGGGATCTGCGTGTTGGCTTAGATACGTATCATGGGCTACCGGGTGGATAAACCCGACAGGTCCTTCTCAGTTATCTTCAGGCAGCTAGTCCGAAAACACCACCGTATAGATAAAATTTTCAAGTCTTTCATCGAGCTCTTGGAGCTCTCGATAACAGATCACTTCATTTTCTTGCTTGACTTTTAGCCACAAAAATCCCATTTTTAAACTGAATGGAACCGAAAATGAAACTATTTAAAGAGGTGTAAGATGGAAGAGTGCAGACCCGTTTTAAATACCGGTCTTCGAGGAGTCGTTATTGCCGATACGCGCATTTGTGATGTCGACGGCGCCAACGGGAGATTAATTTACCGCGGATATCTCGTACAGGACCTGGCAAAAAACGCGACCTTTGAAGAAGTCGTACATCTGCTATTGTATGAAAAATTGCCCCAAACCGACGAACTGGCTGAACTGAAAAAGCAGCTTACAGCGCAACGACATATTCCTCCCGAAGTCATCGCGGCCCTGAAGACCCGACCGAGAGATGCCTTGCCGATGGACATTTTACAATGCGCGGTTCCCATGCTCGCCCAGCATGACCCGGATATAACGGATCAATCTTTGGATGCATCCCTACGTATGGCGATAAAACTGATTGCAAAATTTCCAACCATCGTAGCCGCCTGGGATCGCATCCGCAACGGCAATCAACCCATAGATCCGTCTCCTGATCTAGACCATGCCGCCAATTTTCTGTATATGCTCAGCGGCAAGGTGCCGGATGACGATATGGCCCGCTTTATGGATACAGCGCTTGTGCTGCATGCCGAACATTCCTTCAATGCCTCCACGTTTGCGGCAAGAGAAGTCGCCTCCACCCGCGCGCACATGTATGCTGCGGTTGCGGCAGCAGTGGGATCTCTCTCCGGGGAATTACACGGTGGCGCCAATGTGCGGGTCATGGAAATGCTGTTCAAGATTGGTTCAGCCGATGCAGTAAAGGATTTTGTAAATCAGGAATTTGATGCCGGAAGAGTGATCTTTGGATTGGGGCATGCAGTTTACGATACGGATGATCCCCGTGCCCACATTCTGGCGCCCATGTCCAAGGTGTTGGGTGAACGGTCCGGGGAGACGAAGTGGTACGAAATATCGACCTTGCTTGAAAAAACAGGCAAAGAAGAATTTAAAAAACGTAAAAACAGGGATATCTATGTCAACGTAGATTTCTATAGTGCTACGCTGTATTATTCGATGGGTATTCCGGTAGACCTTTTTACGCCGGTGTTTGCGATTTCAAGGATATCCGGCTGGTGCACCCATGTCATTGAGGAACAATTTGCCGGCGCTGCTCCCAAACCCATGCTTTATCGTCCGGAATCCGAATACATCGGCGAATATTGCGGCCCGGAGGTGTGTGAATATACGCCTCTTGAAAATAGATAAGCAGCCGGCGTCTCATAGACGTCGAGTCTTCGTCTAAGTGTTGAGAACGGAACTATCTTTAAATTTTAGACCTAAAGTTGTATCCGGCAATACGCATCCGTCGAAATATTTCTTGACATCATTCCCATTTCATCATACGCAAATAGTAGCTATTATCATTTTCAAGGAGGTCTAATCGGTTTGATAAGAGGGTCAAACCTCAGGTTGACGCGTCAACGCAAAGTAATCTTGGAAGAGCTGCGCAATGTCACTACTCATCCCAGTGCTGACGAGATCTACGAAATGGTACGCAAACGCCTTCCCCGCATCAGCCTCGGCACTGTCTATCGTAATCTTGAGATTCTTTCCGAGACCGGAGAAATTCAAAAGCTCGAACTGGGTTGCACCTTAAAACGCTTTGACGGGATAGCTGAAAATCATTATCATATTCGCTGCATCCACTGTGATCGGGTTGTGGATGCACCTGGCGATTTCGATCCCGAAATCGATCATGATGTAAATGCGGCCACCGATTTTAAAATCATCGGGCATAAACTCGAGTTCATCGGTATTTGTCCCGAATGCAACAAGGCCTCCGAACCCATTTGATGGGTCCTTCCTGAAGTATTTTTTACCGTTGTCGTCGATTGATTCCAGATAGAAATTTCTAAACACTATTAAGCTGTCGCAATTTGAAACTTTCCCTTTAACTCGGATTCGCTTCAGTTTGAAATCTAAAAAGAAGGGTTTCCGGAGATGGTATTTATTGACAAATCACGATGAGCTACATACGATGATCGCCACAGAGGAAAGCAGGAAGATACGCCATGAACATATTTATTACCGGAGGTTCGGGTTTTGTCGGTTCGAACCTCTCCAACTATTTTATCAACAGGGGTCATCGGGTTTTCGCTGTCAGCCGATCTCCAGGGTCTACTCGCATCAGTCATAAAGACTACATCTATATTTCAGCTGATACCACGCAGACCGGCGACTGGCAGAACGCACTCGGTGAAGTGGACGCCGTTGTAAATCTGGCCGGAGCAACCATATTCAAACGCTGGAGCGCAAGTTACAAACAGCGAATCTATGACAGCCGGATCTTAACCACCCGCAATGTTGTTGATGCCCTTCCACAGGGAAAACCGGTCACCCTTTGCAGTGCATCCGGTGCCGGGTATTACGGCAACAGGGGTGATGATATCCTCAACGAAGGTGAACCCGCCGGCGATGATTTTCTGGCCGGCGTGTCAGTGGAGTGGGAAAATGAGGCCCTTAAGGCGTCTGAAAAAAGTGCGCGGGTGGCCATCATGCGATTTGGTGTCATTCTCGGTAAAGACGGCGGTGCTATGGCGAAAATGATACCGGCCTTCAAATCATTTGTTGGTGGACCTCTTGGAACCGGCAAGCAGTGGTTTCCTTGGATGCATTTGGATGATCTTATGGCGGCCATCGAGTTTATTCTGGGGCACCAGGAGATCAGTGGAGCGCTTAATTTTTGTGCACCCAATCCGGTGCGCAACCGTGATTTGGCAAAAGCCATTGGAGCCGTGTTGAAGCGCCCGGCCGTTATGCCGGCTCCGGCGTTCATGGTCCGTATAGCCATGGGTGAATTCGGAAACGTGCTGCTGGACAGCCAACGAGCGGTACCGGATAAACTCCTGCATCATGGGTTCACATTCCAGTATCCGAATATAAACGGTGCGATTCAGTCGATTGTTTCGTGAAAACGAAAAGAATTGGTGTCTGCCCATCTGTAAAGGGACGGCTGCAAAACGGTGATGGCACCAGAAAGGATCAAACTCACACGTGACCGATAATCATATTGATGATAGCGCCCAAAAATTCATAATTCAATTATTTGAACAGACCAAAGGCGACCCCTCTGTTCAAGCATCCATGTACGATATTGGAGATACACTAGGTTTTGACCGCAACCTTGCTTCTCATATAGCAGAAGAGCTGATCGGTTTGCAGCTGGTGGAAATCCGGACGCTTTCCGGCGGGATTGGAATTAGCTCCGAGGGAGCACAAATGGTTCAGCGCCTGACCGGCGGCTCGTCTCCCGGCGATAGTGCGCGTTTTCAGCTTGGAGACGATCCGATACTGGATACGTCGGCTCGCCGGGCGGTGGCACAGATTACGGCTGAAGTCAAAGATCAGGCGGGTTCCTTGGGACTCAACTTTGATACATTGACTGAGTTGATGGCGGATTTGAAAACCATTGATGCACAGCTGGATTCGTCCAGACCGAAAACAGCGATCGTCAGAGAATGTTTCCGTTCGGTCAAAGCTGCATTGAAGAATGCCGAGAGCAGCGACATTTTCAGACAAATCCGTGTGCTGTTAAATGAATAGAAATTTGTTCGTCAAAACCGGCAAACCATCAATACCGAGATTTGGAAAGACTAAACGATGGCTAAAAAGAAGAAAAAAATAAAATTGATATCTTGGAATGTTAACGGTTTGCGGGCGGCCATAAAAAAAGATTTTTTTAAATCTTTCGAACAATTAGATGCGGATATAGTGGCCCTGCAGGAGACCAAGCTTCAGGAGCCGCAAGTTACGGATGAAATGCAATCCATTGGGGATTATGAATCCCACTGGTCCCATGCCGCGGTCAAAAAAGGCTACAGCGGCGTGGTGACCTACAGCCGCTTAGCTCCGAAGGCGGTAAATTTTGGACTCGGCGATCCAAAATACGATACTGAAGGCCGCCTTGTTGAATTGGAATTTGATGATTTTATTTTCTTCAATGTGTATTTTCCAAACGGCCAGATGAGTGAGGAGCGTTTACAGTATAAGCTGGATTTTTACGAAGCATTTTTTAACTACACGGATACCTACAAAAAGCAGGGCCGGCGCCTGATTATTACCGGAGATTACAATACGGCGCACAACGAAATCGATCTTAAAAATCCAAAGGCAAATGAAAAAACTTCCGGATTTTTGAGAATAGAACGGGACTGGCTCGACAGAATTGTTGAAAACGGTTATGTTGACAGCTTTCGCCATTTTCATCCCGATACGGTAAAGTATTCGTGGTGGACCTACCGCTTCAAAGCCAGGCAACGCAATATCGGGTGGCGTATTGATTACTTCTTTGTTACCAGAGACATCATTGATAAAGGATGGATTAAAGACGCATTCATTGATAATGATATCTACGGGTCCGATCATTGTCCCATCGGTCTCGTTATTGAGATTTAAATTTTCAACATGTTGAATTTCTAACACTTTTCAGAGATTCAAGGACTGAATTTCGGGGTTTCAATCGCGATGCTTTCTGAGAAGAAGTAATTTGTTGAGCACGGTGTAGAATTTTTGAGAAGAGTCAAATGCAACCTCCTATGATTGTCGCGATCTACGGTAGTCCCCGGCGGAAGGGTAATACCGCCATCTTACTGAAGGAAGCGGTTAACGGTGCGCGCAATTTCGGAGCCAACGTTGACGAAATCGTCTTGCGGGATTTAACCCTATCGCCCTGTTTCGAGATCTATGGGTGCAAGGAAGCCGGTGAGTGCCGAATAAAAGACGATTTCCAGATGGTCCGAGACAAGGTTTTGGCGTCCCACGGTTTGATGATTGCCTCACCGGTTTTCTTCTATACGGTCAGCGCTCACCTAAAGATCCTCATGGACCGCTTTCAATCCCTCTGGGTGAAGAAGTACTGGGTTGACAAAATTCCCAGGGAGCAACAGAAAATCATTCGAAAGGGGCTTCTTATCGGTGTCGGGGCGACCAAAGGGAAAAAGTTGTTTGACGGTATCCTGCTTACCACGAGATATTTTTTCGATGTTCTGGATACGGAGCTTTGGAAATCATTACTCTACCGGGGGCTGGACTTTGAAGGCGACGTATTGAGGTTCCCGGAATACCTCGAGGAGGCTTATGAAACCGGTAGGGAATTTGCAAAGGCGCTTCAACATGAATTTAAGGTTTGAACCGATTAGTCTTGAAAAACAAAGCGACTATGTTCAGCACGTATCCATGTGTTCTCAGGTTGCCTCCGATTACAGTTTTCTGAACCTTTGGGCATGGGCTGAGGAATACGGGCTTCGTTGGGCCTGGGCTGACAACTTCGTTTGGATCAAACAAACCCTCCCGGATGTGGTCATGTGGGCGCCTGTGGGTCCCTGGGATACTATCGACTGGCAGTCAAAATTTGATGCGCAACCCGACATGCGATTAACCTTTATTCGGGTACCGGATAAACTCGCCGATATATGGTCTTCGGAACTGGGTGATTTGGTCGTAATTGAGGAGGAGCGGGGCCACTGGGACTATCTATACTCGGTCGCTGATCTGGTAGAGCTGCAGGGAAAGCGCTATCATAAGAAGAAAAACCTTTTGAACCAATTCAACCGCAAATATGCTCACACGTATGAGAATCTTGGAACCGAATTAATTGAACGCGCCATGGCCATGCAGGCTGATTGGTGTACCTGGCGGGACTGTGAATCTTCGGATATCCTCTCAGCAGAAAATCGGGCGGTATATCGAATTCTTAGAGATTGGCATCAGCTGGATGGAGCTGCGGGCGGGGCCATACTCGTGGATGGTTCAATGGCGGCCTATACGATTGCGGAGGTTTTGAGCCGGGATACTCTGGTGGTTCACTTTGAAAAGGGGGATACCGATTATAAAGGTGTGTACCAGGCTATCAATCAGAAGTTTCTTGCTCATAGCGCCCAAATGTACTCGCTTGTCAACCGCGAGCAGGATTTAAATGATGAAGGGCTTCGCAAAGCAAAACTGTCTTACCACCCGGTAGATTTTCTACGTAAATTTCGAGTCACCATGTCAGGCAGCCTTCGTTTTTAATGCTTTCAAAACAGCACAGGCTTTGATAATTTGAAAGACCAAATTGGCTAAAGAACGTTTAGCCGTAAAAAAAAAGAGAAGACGTGATAAATAACCGGCCGATAGACGCCTTACGCCGATTTTGTGTCCTTACTACTGAAGATATGATTTCAGCACGTTGTGCAATCCCGGATTAATTCGATCTGTTTGTTCGACTCCAAAAATGAGGAAAGGGCTCAATGAAAATCTTAAGAAATCAGGCCGCTATCTTCCAACTAATCATAGCCGTTTTTTTCATTTCCGTATTCTCAGCTGATTTTGCTACAGCCACGCAACAAAATCCCTCAGAACAATCCAGCCATCAGCTGTCTGAGCAGAGTGAACACATCGCCGCACCTCGAGACTCTCACGAAAATCAAGAAACGCACAAGGAATCCGACACCCACCATGGGGACGGGCATGCAAACATCGGCGAAGCTCTGCCACTCTGGAGCTGTATTCCCTTTGCCGGTATTTTGCTTTCGATTGCGCTTCTGCCGCTTCTTCTGCCGGATATCTGGCATCATCATTTCGGAAAAATCTCTGGATTTTGGGCGCTAG
>WOR8_10003312_pt1 | contig 19668 bp, 21 predicted proteins | sample DeeMarSeWOR38_10_FD_19890 | JGI IMG/M metagenome (IMG submission 19890)
GCTGACCATGATAATGGAAGCGCTGTAATTATTATTTTACAAGCAAAGCTCAACTATACCACCAGCACAGCAGGTGGGTTTTGAAACTACTAAGCTGGCCAAACCGGCTGAACAGACACTGGGCAGAGGACAGAAGGCAGGAGATAGAAGTCGGAAGAAAGGGATTTTTCTTTTGGGAACGGCTTTCAGCCGCGATCTTGAGCTTTGAACGATTTCAACGACTCGAACCAATTGCACAGTTCAACTAATTGATGCTATGGGCGTAGTCTATGAAGGCGAGTTTATGGAAGAAAAAATCCGCATAGGATTAAGTACGTGTCTCTTAGGTGAAAATGTCCGCTTTGACGGTGGGCACAAGCGGGATCGGTTCGTTACCGATACCCTCGGTCAGTTTCTAGAGTTTTTACCGGTTTGTCCGGAGATGGAGTGTGGGCTTGGAGTGCCCCGGGAGTCCATGCGCCTAGAGGGAGACCCAGACTCACCCCGCCTGGTCACAAGCCGGAGCAAGATTGATCACACCGAGCGCATGATCACCTGGGCCCGAAATAGGGTGAAGGAGCTGGAGAAGGTGGATCTGTGTGGCTTTATCTTCAAGAGCCGTTCCCCCAGTTCAGGCATGGAGAGAGTCCGGGTCTACAACGAAAAGGGAATCCCGGAAAAAAAGGGCGTGGGCATGTTCGCCCGGATTTTCATGGAGCATTTCCCCTTGCTTCCAGTTGAAGAGGATGGGCGACTGCACGACATTAAGCTGCGGGAGAACTTCATCGAGCGTATTTTTGCACTGAAGCGCTGGCGGGACCTCTTGGCTGAAAAAAGGAGCAGAGGGAGGCTGGTCGCCTTCCACACGCAGCACAAGTTGCTTATTCTATCTCACGGCCAGAAGCATTCCCGCACCCTGGGAAAACTGGTGGCGGAAGCCAAGAGCATCTCTCCTAAACAGTTATACCCGCAATATCAGGCTTTGTTTATGGAGGCCTTGAAGCTAAAAACCACCGTCAAAAAAAATATCAACGTGCTCCAGCACATGATGGGCTATTTCAAGAAGCAGCTCTCCGCTGATGAAAAGCAAGAACTGTTGGAGACATTCAATCAGTACCGGGAAGGCTATATCCCCCTTATCGTGCCTCTCACCCTCATCAAACACTATGTACGCAAATACGACCAGCCTTACCTGAAACAGCAAGTCTACCTGAACCCACACCCGGTCGAGCTCAAGCTCAGAAATCATGCCTGAGCATAGTCTGGTCCTTAGCGCACGAAATAAGTAGATTGAGTAAGCTTGAAATTCGAAAACCGAAGCAGGAAATCAGAAACAAACTGAATACAAGTTGGATCGAAAGCTCCAAGGATGGAATCTGATGTTTTCTTGGCTTGAAACCTACAAACCTACGGCATCGAGCCGAATGCAGCTTTGGCTGGGCGGTGCCATGTGGAGTTGTGTTGGTGCTGGACTGTTTTCTGTCGGCATCTACTGGATGCTTGAGAATGGAGAAGCAAAAGGTTTTATCCTACTGGTTATTGCCGCAGGTTTGGGGCTTGGAAAAGCTCTGGTGGTTATGGATCGGACAACACTGCGCAATGTCGACCGGGTCAAATCGCGTGGAGAAGATCGGTGCGTTGGAGGCTTTCTCTCGCCGCGAGTCTGGATTTTAGTGATAGGAATGATGCTTCTGGGCCGCATACTCAGAACAATCGGCCTAGCAAAACCGATCCTCGGAATGATTTATGGAGCCGTTGGTATTGGCCTTTTGTTTTCTAGTCGACTTATCTGGAGGGCGTGGAAAGACCAGCGTGAGGCAAAGGTGTCGGCAGTGGAAAATCCTGATGGGAAATAACCCAGCCCTCCTCCCGTGCCATAAGTTTTCAACCTGCCTCACTTGCCTGAGGCCAATTTGTGCTTATCTTAAGTAAAAATTCTTGAATCTACAACGAATGGTGCTTCATTTAGGTGGAAGGAAGGAGTTAGATATGAAGGACAAGCGTAATTTACATCTTGAAGTGCAGGAACATATTGACTGTTTTGCAAACACAGACCCGCTTAAGGAAATGTCCGAGATTAAAGGAGATACGGACAAAGACCAGGCTGCCTTGAAATGGACGGCCTTGACAGTCTTGCACGGGATCAACTTCAATGCCAAGAAAATCTCAATCAGAACGGCACCCGATGGCACTACAACGGTGCGGGCGAAGTATCGCGAGGCAGAACTTCCATCGCCGGGTGAAGAGATTGGCCGGCACATAGTTGAGGCGGTGCGTCGAATAACTCATTTCGACGGCGACGAAGGTAAAGGTCCCTTAGCACTCGGCGTTCGTAACGACAACCTTGAGATCGGTATCAAGGTTAAGCGGGACGAGCACGGAGAGACTGTTACTTTCAAATTTCCCGAATCCGGCTAAGCACTAGAGTCAGTTGTCCGTAGCCAGTGGTCAGTGATTGTTCTTGGTAGTGAACCATTCCTGAGGGATCGGCTTCTAGCCGCGACTGGTTTTACTTGTCGCAAGTTTCAATCGTGGCTGGAAAGCCACTCCCACAAGGCTTCCAATGGGAACAGGCTACGATTAATGCGGCAGGTGGCAGCATGATCAAGATATCTAGTTTGAAAAGGAGAAAAGATGAGTAGCTCGACGGAAGAGCGGATAAAAGCCTTGGAGGTAGCTTTGAACAACGAGTCGAGGGAGAGGGATTTCTACCTGAAGCACGCCGAGAGAACCAACAACTCTTTCGGAAAAATGATGTTCCAATCCATTGCCAATGATGAAAATGAGCATTACCAGCGAATACTAGAACTTCACCAAAAATTGGAAGAAGAGGGAAAATGGCCGGAGACCATACCCATCAAGGTAAAAGGCACCGACATGAAATCCATTCTGAAAAAAGTTGTGGAATCTGTAGACACTTCTGCTCAAGCTGACACTGATGACATGGAGGCGGTACAGATAGCCATTGATTTTGAAACCAGTGGGGAGAAGTTCTACAGTGATCTACGAGACAGCGTTGACAACCCTGTAGAAAAGGAGTTCTATAGCGTCCTCGCCACCATGGAGAGGGAGCACCGCCTGTCGCTGGAGGATACCCTTGAGTATTTCAAGGATCCGGAAGGCTGGTACCGTATGAAGGAAAAGCATCATCTGGACGGTGGCTAAGGTAAACCACGGCCAATGAGCCTGAGTTTTCCACTGTGAGTTAGTTGACCATGCTTTTTGCAGCCGGAATGGGCGTGGGGCTTCTCTTCCGAGAACAGCGGAGCCCGTTTCCCACCTTCAAGTTATCCGTGACTACACCGACCATTTTGAGGGTAGTTTATTAAGCTGTACTGACCGGCAAGGTATTTCGCCATCAGGATCTCGGGTAAGACAACCCTGTCAAAGTGCTCAGATAATCCGAGAGATCTCGCTTCTCTTGTTCTTGTTTTGCTTGCCAAGCAAACGGTCTATTTTCGATTAAACCAAGAGTTTAACGATTTGATGAGTTAAGGATTGAGTGATCCCAGCAGACCTTTTCTGCACAATATACCCTGCACTCTGATTGCAGTACTAGAGATTATGATGTATGTTATGAGTTAGAAAAGAGCGGTCTTAAAAGAGTCTTAGATTTTCTACGATATTTTCTGAGCCTGTTCCTTTATTTACCAGATCCACGAGGAGAACTTTGCCATGATGATCACTCCACAGAGTAAGAGAGTTATTCCTTTTCGGCCCCAAGATGCCAGGCGAGTTGGCAATGGGTGTTATTACCTCGACCTGATCGTTTGGCTAAATGGCGAATTCATAGAACTCGGTGACAACGTGGGTTTCAATTATGGCTGTTACGTCAACGGCTTTGGTGGACTTTATGTTGGCGACAATACCATGTTCGGACCGTACTCAATGCTTCACACCGCCAATCATGAGACCGACCCAGACAAACCCCTTCAAGAACAGGGGCATATCAAGCAACCTGTTTCGATTGGCAAAGAGGTCTGGATCGCGATGGGAGTGATCATTTTACCGGGCGTCACCATCGGAGACGGGGTCATTGTTGGTGCCGGAAGCGTGATCACTAAGGATCTACCTCCTTACACCTTAGCAGTGGGCAATCCCTGCAAAGTCATCAAGCAGCGGAAATAGCTCTGTTCTATTTACCGGGTGTGCTCGCTGTCAGTGTCAGTAAAGCGGATCGCCATTTTCCTCTCTTATCGAAAGAGCATCGATCTGAAATATGCACATACTCTTTGTTCAACCGCAGCCTTGCATCCGCGCCCTCAAATATGCCGAAGGGCTGAGCAAAGCGCATCCGGATATGCGGTTATCGTTCGCTTATTTGGGTAGCACGCTCACTGAGCTTTACGGCCATGGCGATGAATGTTTCGGAGCCTGGTGTTCGCTTGATGGCAATCCGGCAAGAGAGCTACGAAAGATCGTTGCCACCCATGATGTTAATATCATCCATTCTCACAATGCGCCTGATACACTGACGAATCTATGTATCGATCTATTTGGAGGGAAGATTCCGGTTGTGCACGACATCCACGATTTGATGAGTGTCCGGAAGACATCCTATGAGGACGGTCTAAAGAGAGGGGGCGATCGGGCAAATTGGCGTGAACAGGAACAGCTGGCCATAGAACGCAGCGATGCAGTAATTGCGGTATCGGAGGCAATTTTTAACATCGTGCGCCTGCAGGGCTATCGGTTGCCTGAGATCACACATGTCTATGCGAACTATGTCCCAGAGCGTTTCATCCCGAATACGCTCCCTCATCTCCAACGCGACATTGCCGACCGACCAATTCGCATTGTATACGAGGGTTTTATAAGCAGTAAGGGTGGCCACTATGATCTGCGGACAATTTTTCGAGCGTTGGCCGCAGAGAGTATAGAGGTGCATATTTATCCGTCGCGTGATAACTTAAATTATAAAATCCTTGCCGAAGCAGTACCGAACATCGTTTACCATCCAAGTCTCCCACCAGAAGAGCTCTTTGAAGAGATAACCCAGTATGATTTCGGCTGGGCCGGGTTCAATAATACTCTCAACAGGGTGCATCTGGATACGGTACTACCGAATAAGTTGTTCGAGTACATTAGTTGCGGCTTGCCAGTGATAAGTTTTCCGCATGAGGCCCTTAAGCGCTTTCTGGAGTCGCACCGCCTGGGGATTGTGATTGAGGCAGTATCTGGATTGGTCGAGCGACTACGGGATCCGGAAATGGAGGCGGTACGAGAAAACGTCAGGGCACACCGTTGGGATTTCACGGTAGAGGCGAACATTGGGTGGATTATAAATATTTATCAACAGTTATGCGACGCGACCGTGTCTGTGGTCACCAACGAACATTGTATGGAAGTGCAATCAGGCAGCCGTGGAGCTTACTAGCCCGGATATTTCATGAATCACCTGCTACGACCACGGATATGGCCGTCCTTCCTGGCGTCCTCGGGTGTCGGCCCCTGCGACGCACCGTTCAGGTACGCCTCGGCGCCAAAACCCTGCGGTTGCCAGGTGGCACGCCCATCTTCGCGGTCTCGCGACACCAATTCATGAAATATCCGGGCTAGTATCTTCAGCAGCAGGGTAAACTGCGCTGCTGAGCTCCTGACTGGATTTGTCTGCCTGTTGGGAAGCGTCCCGTATCAACCCTGATTCTTTTGGGCTCCGCTTTCTTTAAGGCTTCATGGAACTGTTTCCAGTCAAAGGGAATGAACGTCGCTGGAGGGGAGAAAGCATGATTGCATGAAAAAAACAACATAAGGAGAAGGTTCTTTCAAGGAACCCGCAGGGGAACGAAGGAAAGAGTTCATTATGGAGATGGAGGGCGAATATGAGGCCGGGTGATCTTGATACTGTCATGTGCCAATAGGGGAACAAAATGGCTAAAAAAGTTAAATTGCTTTGCAAGTGGAAGGAAGACGATATATCAAAAAAATTCGATAAATTCACAAAAATAGTCAGCAAGCCAAAATTCGCATGCGAAAAGTGCGGAAGGGTGGCAGATAAGAAAAAATGGTTGCACAAACCTGTTTCGTTTAAGTAGGGACCTTCAGGACAGGGTATATTGTAATAAACCGTAATAAGCGAGAATATCGCCAACATGGTAGTGTCATTCTGTTTGTGCCTTACGGGGTATTCTGCTTTAAGTAATTAATATTTTGTAGATTTGACAAGCCCCCATGAATAAAGGTGGCTGTAAGAATGCTCTGCTCATGGGGAAAATACTTAATAAATTTTGAGTTTTCTGAGATGCACCTTTCACACATCCCAATCATGCAACAGAAAGGAGATCCTAATGGCGGAAGAGACAGAAAAAAAGATTAAAGAAATTAAAGCCGAAGAGGAAGTCAAGAAGCAAAAGGAAAAAGAGATAAAAAAGGAGAAAAAGAAAGAAAAAAAGAAAAAGAAGAAAGACAAGGAAAAGCTGAAGAAAAAGGATAAAGAAAAGAAAAAGAAAAAGGATAAGGAAAAGAAGAAGCAAAAAAAGAAGAAACAACAGAAGAAAAAGAAGAAAGAGAAAGAAAAAAAACAAGCAAAAGGCAAGGGAGAAAAAGAAGCCAAGAAAACAGAAAAAGGGAAAAAAAGAAAAAAACCATAAGGCCCCGAATTGACGCTACGTCCTTCGGCTCGATTACCATCGAGGGAAGGGAAATCGAAAACGATGTCATCCTGAAACTAGATGGCTCAGTCCAAAAGCGCAAGAAAAAGCTGTCCAAAAAGATTTATGGCACCTCGCATATGATTTCACGGGAAGAGGCCATATATGTTTATGAAGAAGGGGCAGAGATGCTGATAGTCGGGGCCGGTCAATACAGCCGCGTTGGGATGTCGATTGAAGCAGGGAAATATCTCAACAAACAAGGTTGCCAGGTAAAGCTGATGGCAACCCCTAAGGCCATGGAAGCCTGGAACACGGCCGGTGAAAAGGTTATTGGCCTATTTCATGTGACCTGTTGATCCTTAATTTCTCATAAAGAGTGACAATACCGGCGGGCAGGGAGTCCAAGGGCAATCGGGCTCATCAAGCCGGATTGCCTTTATTCACTTTTGTAATCGGTGAAGGATAACCTCATTCCATGCTCACGGTCTCGAACATTTCGTAAAAGGTTTTTTCACCGATCAGAGAATCCACCTTGCCCTGAAGATCCCTTCTTTTTTTGTTTTGCACCCATTTGTTCCAGTCGTCAGCCGTTTCCCATATGCTTATAACCAGGAAATCTTCGGGATCATCAAGGCTTCTTAATGTTTCGCCGGAAATAAAGCCTGGTTGTTCTCTTGCCGTGTCCCGTAATGCCGCGAGAAGCGGCAAAAGTTCTTCCGGCTTATCGACTTGCCATTTGCGCTTAATCATTACTTTAATAGGCATGTTGTGTTCCTTGTTCTTCTAAGATTCAAATCACTTTGCTTCACGGCACCAGACCGTGCTGAATAACGTCAATTATCCTGGTAATTCCACCCCTGTCATTAGATGATCTTCCATGAATCTGATCTCATCAATGCCCGATACCACGACCTCAGGATCGGTCTTGAGATCTTCTTGGGAGATCTTGTTTTTATACTCGACTTTAGACAGAATGTGTTTGATGCAGTTGAGTCTTGCTTTTTTCTTGTTGTCAGAACGGATGATTGTCCATGGAGAAATTGTTCGGTTGGTTTCATTCAACATCTGAAACTTCCTTACGGTATAATCATCCCACCTCTCTTGGGCCTCTCTATCAACCGGCGAGATCTTATATTGCTTCAGTGGATCCGTCTCTCTCGCGTCAAACCGGCGCAACTGTTCCTCTTTTGAAACAGAGAAAAAGAACTTGAACAAAACAATTCCGTTCTTTACCAGCATTGATTCAAGCATTGGTGTGTCTTTCAAAAAGCGCTTATTTTCTTCATCGGTGCAGAAACCCATTGTTGGTTCAACCATGGCGCGATTGTACCAACTGCGGTCGAACAGTACAATTTCCCCTCCAGACGGGAGGTGTTGAATATACCTTTGGAAATACCACTGAGTCCGTTCCCTGTCGCTGGGCTTTAGAAGTGCAACAACCCGGGCACCTCGTGGATTCAAATGTTCAATAATCCTTTTTATGGTGCCACCTTTGCCGGCAGCGTCCCGTCCTTCAAATAACAACAAGACGCGCTCTTCGTTGGCAATGACATGCTTTTGCCATTTCAAGAGTTCGATCTGTAGCTTGTTCAGCTCCTCTTCATACTCAAGGGTGAATTTTTTTACCCAAACGGGCTGGCGTTTTTTTGTTTTTTTCTTATTTAAGTTTTTAAAGCTGGTGTGTTCGGTGAGTTTCCTCTTTTGTTTTTTTCCTTTTTTCTTGCCTTTCTTCTTTGCTTTCTTTTTGGCTTCAGCTGCGTTTTCCGCTTTTTTCGGAATTTTCTCTTCAGTTTTCGCCTCCAAGCCTTTGGATTTCTTTTTGTTTTTCTTCTTCTTTTTTCTTGCCATTTTGCACTCCTTTTTCTTATCCAAAAGCCATCCAAGTTCTAAAATGTTTAGAAATCATACAAGTGATCTACCATATTTTTTACGCTGTTTTTTCATCTCTTTTAGTTCTTTGTTGCCCCGGATAACAATAGCCGGATCTGGGGTAAAATCGAGTTTACGGCTTCTTCCTTTGTATGGCACCAAATTGAGGATCAACTTCATGGTTTCCCGTCTGGCCAGATGTTTATTGTCTGATCGAATAACCCACCATGGAGATTTTTTTGTATTGGTCTTCTTCAATAACAAGAATTTCCTTTCAGTAAATTCATCCCACAATTCTTGGGCCTGCAAGTCGACTTCGGAAAGTTTCCATTGCCGCAGCGGATCGTTCTTTCTCCTGTCAAATCGCCTCTTCTGTTCTCCCTTGGTCACCGAAAAATAGAGTTTAATCAGTATGGTCTTGCCGGCATCCTCGAGGAAATTTTGTTCGTAGGTGACGACCTTCTTCATGAATCGCTTATATTGATCCCGGGTACAAAATCCCATCACCGGTTCGACCAGGGCCCGGTTGTACCAGCTCCTGTCAAACAAAATAATCTCTCCTGCACGGGGGAAGTGCTCTATATACCGCTTGATATGAAGTTCTGTCTTCTGGTGCTCCCTCGGTTTTCCTAGTGCAACCACCCGATATCTTTTCTCATTCATATACCGGGTAATCCTCCGGATAGTGCCGCCTTTTCCGGAGGCATCCCGGCCATCGAAAAGAATGACCATTTTCTTCCCAGTATTCTCCAAATGGCGTTGCAGCTTGATAAGTTCCGCTTGGTAGGGTTTCAACTCCTCTGAACGGTAATATCTATCTAATGCCCCATTAATGATTTGCTCTTTATCTTTCTTTTTGAGAAATTTCGAGATCTTTCGAATCTGTTTTTCAGGATCGGCAGACTTGATTTTTGGCTCAACTTTCTTTACCAGATCTTTGATCTGCGCCTTAGAAGCATTCGCCCTCTTTCCCGATTTCTTTTTTTTACCTTTCTGTTTTTTGGGCTCAGCAGATTTGCTTTTCGATTCGGCTTTTTTTACCGCATCTTTACGCTGGGCCTTAGAACCATTCGCACCTTTTTCCGCCCGCGGGATTTCCATGGTTATTCCATCTCCGGTTAATTTAGTTTCTTTCCTGTTCGGTACATTTTTGCATAAATATCAGGAAGACGGTTCTTTTTCAGGCCCTTAATAGACTCTTCAATAGGGTAGGGTACGCGGAAATGTTCAACCGCTATTTCCCCCGAAAGAACTTTAAGAATTGCAAAAGACGTTCGTGGGTCTCCGTCAAACATGCGTCCCACACTGCCCGGATTGATGAAGTGAACACCATCGATGATTTTATAATATGGTATATGAGAATGGCCCATGATGTGAACCTGGTATGGCGAGTCCTTTGCCAGTTTGCGGAAACGGCTTTCAGGAGCATCGGGAAACAAGGTTTCATCCTCATCATCGCAGGTCCCGTGGAATATGCCAATGCGGATGTTGCCTATGGTTAAATCCCTTTGCTTTGGTAAGGATTTCAAATACTTTACATTATCTGGAAGCAGATTTTCGCATGTCCAAAAATACATGATGCGTTTTTCTTTCTTTTTTGGCCTCTTTAATTTTTTTCCCTTTAAGATCCTTAAAACCCGCTTATCCGTATTCCCCACTATGCAGACAGATTTCTTATTTTCACGGAACCATTGGATCGCTTCATTGGGAAAGGTACTGTATACGGTAAAGTCACCGGTGTTAATGATCCAATTAAATTGGTCCGGCCGGACATAGTTGAGGATTGCTTTTAGTGCTGGATAATTTGCGTGAATATCACCTAGTAAGAGTATTTTCTTCATTCAAGGCGGCGATTGTAACTGCGGCGGCGATTGTAACTGCGGCTGCGATAGCGGGATTTCTTGATTTGGACTAGCGGCAATGGGCATCGGCTGAATTCAGGAAATAACATCCCGTAGCATTTTGGAAAATGACCGAACTTCCAGAGTTACTTTTTTATATTTTTTCTTTTTCGGTTTTTTCCCAACTCCTTTCAAAAATAAATTGAGGGCATCGGCTTTCTTGATTATATTTCTCTTGACCTTCTGGGGAAGGTCTTCTTGAATTTGACCTATCTCATCAAGTCGGGCTTTGAGCTTGGTCGATCTTTTCTTAAAATCAATATACAGTTCCAGATATTTCTTTTTCCCCAGGGGTTTTAAATTTTCATTTACCCGCTTAAGACTATTCTTAAGCCTTTTGATCTTTTTCTTTAAATCCCGATTGATCTCCTCTGTTTTTCTCTGTTTGGCAGATACGATCTCAACGGGCAATTTTTCGTGTTTTTCCCTATAATATTCTGTGACAGAATTCTTGATCTGTTTTGCATAATGTTCGCCGATCGATTTGATCTCGGCCAGTTTTTCCTCCGGCATTTCATAAAGCTGTTTTATGGTTGTGATCCCAAGATCGTTGAGCAATTTCACGCGAGAGACACCGAGGTGCTTAAAGCGGGTGAGATCATCCTTTCGCATAATCATCCCCTTCAGGCCTTTCCCCTTCTGTTGGCAAAAAATGTGTTGCTGAGTTAGATAATTTTAAATAAAATCAATATAATGGGTATCACTGCCTGTGTCAAGTGGAAACAAGAGACCGTTACCATTGTAAAAGAAACATGTGAGAGTAATTAGATTCCTTTAGATTTCCTGGGCCGTTTCTGCCTGAAGAATAATGGTTTTATTTCAACCAAGCCCGGCGATGACCGAGTGGCAAGACCATCTTCATGGTGCCGCGACGCAGATTCACAATTTATCCGGGCTAGGGCACAAGATCCTTTTCCCAATATTCCACCCCAGGGGGAGTCTCGCCCTGAAGCAGAGCTGCAAAAGCCAGAAGCGCCTTACGCGCATCTCCAATCGGGTAATAAAATGCATCCCAGTGCTCGCTGTCCTCTCCGTCATGGTTGGGAATGACATAGTCAAACTTCCAGGCCTCCCTCAATTCTACGATGGCGCTAGCCACGCGCTTTTCAATGTTTTCCAAGTCTTTCAGTGAGAGATCGGTTTTCTGACGTCTGGTGCGGCGCAACAGCTTCCTTCGCATGATATCCGGGAGTAATTCTTCCAGATTGGTCCGCTGTGAAGGGTCTTTCAGAAACAGGATCTCCTCCTGGGAAAGGGGAGATAGAAAAACCTTAAGTGTAGGAATTTCCTGTAATTCCTTGAATTCACTGAGTTTTGCGGGAATGAAAGGATTTCCCTCAAAAAAAGCGTCCTTATCCTGATCGAGGATTTTCTTGATACTTGCTATCTCGACGGCTTGTAAATCTCCCCTGACAATAGCAGAAGTAAATCCAGGCTTCTTTGAGAGTTCTTCTATTTTCGCCCTGGGACGGAAATAGTAATCCACCCCTTCCTGCTCTCCCGGCCTTGGATCACGGCTGTTGTATAGTACAATTTGCTTTAGCCTGCCTGCCAGATGGGGATAAAATTTGCGCAATGCACTATAAAGCGGGCCCTTCCCAACACACGAAGGCCCCGATAATATGACGAATCTGCTCATCTGTTATTGCCTTCCGAGTTCATCTATTTAAACCATTGGTCATAAAAGGTACTCTTCAATTCATATTGAAGCTCCCTAAAGCCCGCCTAAGGCGGAGGCGAAATGCGCTCGCCCTGTTGCATTTCCCGTAGGAAACCCTATTCAACAGGGCTCGCTGGTTCAGTTCAAATGGTGGTCTTCAAAAGTATAGTTTCTCGAATGTTTTGCCATAGGTTTTGATATGATTTTGAAGCCACTGACTTTGGTAAAAAGGCGGCAACTGGTTCGCGTTGAATGCCCATCTTTTCGATCTGGGACAAATAAGGAATAGCGCTTGGTAAAATACCGTTAAACTCGTTCAACACTGTAGCCATGAGTTCACGGTGCATTTTTTTGCGCTTATCGACCATCGAAAAGAAGCTGTAGATGTTACTCATATCATATTTATTTTTCTTGCAGAATGACAGCAGTTGCCTGTGGGTTCGCACAGACAGCGTGGTTGGGATAAGGGGAACGAGAGTGTAATCAACAGCGTTGAATATATTTTCTGCCAATATACTGATGGTGACCGGGCAGTCAAGAATGATCAAGTCATATTTATTCTTAAGAGGATCTAGAATTCTTGTCAGCCGATGTTTTGAACGTTTCAATTCATTAAAAGTGACATCTAATTTGCGATGAGAAAAATCAGCTGGTAACAGGTCTAGGTTTTCGTAATCAGTGCCTTTGATGCTCTTATCAACCTGCTTGCCTCCCTTGATGAACTGTTTTGCCCCGGACTTGAGTTTGGGCTTTACCCTGAAATAGTAGGTTGCGGAACTTTGCGGATCGAGATCGCAGATTAAGGTTCTCGAGCCTGCTTGCGCTGCCAGATAGGACAAGTTTACTGCTGCCGCAGTTTTGCCCACACCGCCTTTATTACTGTATAATGCCAGCGTTGTCATGGAACCATCTCTTTCTATTTTGAAGTGAAAAGTTCTCGAAAAGACGTCTTATTTGCAGGCGATGCATAGTCTGTAAAGGTTTTGGCAAACGCATCTTTAGCTGCCTGTTTTTCTCTATCCAGCGTGCCAATCAGGCTGCCAATTGCCACAAGCGTTTTTTTAGACTGCTGATCGGTTGCGGGCAGTTCTTCGGCAATTTTCAGAAGATATTCTTCCTGAACACAGAAGTCATTAAAGTCTCCTAAATTGTCTTGTAGCTTCTTCAATTGCTCAATCAAAACATTGACTTTCTTGCGGGGAAATAGACTGGAGAAGAACTCCAGCAAGTATCGCAGCTTCTTACATTCAATTCTTAGAAGATGCAGCATCTCGTCTTTGGTGTTCTCAAGAATCAAGTTGCCGTCTTTTACAGTACGCCGGTATTTTTTATAGATTCTTTTCCGCGCCAGATCAATTATTGGGAGATCAGCATTAGCTGCCGTCGGAGAAGCCTGTCGTGGTTCATTTAAAAACACATCCCAATTCTGCAAAATTCGTTTATATTTTCTAGAGCCCAAACCACTAATGACCTCCTGAAAGGCCTTTGATCGTTTTTTCCGTAAATGATCAAATAATGTATCAATGTTGTCACGCAATACAGCAGGCAGCATCGCTTTGTAGTTAACCTCATTGAGGAGATAGACGTCTAAATCTCTCAGCTGGTTAGAGATTTTACCCACAAAAGCAAAACTTTTTCTAAATCGGTCGGTCGTCTCCGCCGGAAATACATTTTTAATCTGACCCAAAGCAGAGCGGGTACGGCGAGTAGCCACTCTGAAATCATGCACAAATTCAGTATCCAGGTCCTTCTCAATATGGGCTTCGTTGATCCTTATTACATGCAACAAAAAACGTAGAATGACTTTGGTTGCTTCATCAGAGGGCATATCGGGGTCGAGATGAATATTTAATTTTGTAGAATAACTTCCAGGTTTCTTATCAGCCACTCTCAGTGCTTCAAAGTAGATATCTTCTTTCTTACTTGCTGTAAATCCGGCTTCCTTCAATCGCTTGCCCAAGTTTTGAGAATATCTTGGATATCCTTTAACTGGTTTCAACCACAAATAAGTAGCCAACGCCGGTATGTCTTTGTCAGGGGACGGCCGAATTTCTTCATAGACCAATCGAGCCACTGTTTTTTCATCGTGGTTCAAAATACGATAAGGTGTTTCTCGGGAATATGCTTCAGCAAGTTTTAAAAGTGCCCTCATTTTTATGATCGGTGCCAGTTGCTCTTTTAATTCACTATCGGGAAAATCCCAAATAAAAACTGGGGGAGAGGTGATTTCAACACTGTGAATAATCGTGCTTTCAAACAACTTGCGTAGGACAAGCTTGTTTCCGGACTCATACAAAACAAGCGACTTATGAAACAAGCGCCAGTCAAACGTATCGTAAATCGCCATACTTTCAGAAACGAATCGCTCTTTTTTCATTGAATAATGATCGGCCAAGTCGCTAATCAATTGTTGCTCATTATACCCGTCTGGAAAACTGAATTGCAAAGTATGGCGCATGATTTGATCCTCTCATTATTTGTTAAGCAGGGCGCATAGACTCATTGCGACTTTGTGCGGGAAGTATTCGGGCCATACTTACTCATCCTTGTAACGTTTTGGATAATCAAAAAAGACAGATTCGCCTTTCCCTTCTCGCACTTTCTTCCAATTGTCCACATCAAACCTGATACAATAAACTCCGGTGGTAGGAATATTGTATACTGGATTTTGTTTGAGTAACATATCTGCGAAATCGTTGAAATCGGGATTGTGTCCAAAGAGCATGATCGTTTCAGTCTTATCATTCTGATTCCTCACCATTTCGAGTAGATACCTTGCGCTGGAATGATACATATTGTCGATATATTTAATCTTCTTCTTGGGATAGCCGATAGTTTTGGCAATAGTTATGGCCGTTTTTTTGGCTCTTTTTGCAGGACTCGACAGGATTAGGTCAGGCATAATTTGCCTGTTTTTCAGTTTTTCCCCCATAAATGGTGCATTTCTTTTTCCTCTTTTGTTCAGAGGTCTGTCGAAATCATCCAGACTAAGATCCTTCCAACTCGATTTGGCGTGTCTAACTAAAATAATTGTCTTCATCTTGTAAAGACTCCTTCCAGGCTCTGAAGTAGAATATATCTTAACCTGCAGAAGTACATACTCTAGGGTTAGTTCTTTACTCTACCTCCTGTTCAAGTTTATCGCAATCTATTAGTCTGTATCGGTTGCCGAAGGCCTGGCATGTAGCCCGATCGCGAGTAAAGTGCAGCTATTCCCTGCACTCGTAGATCCATCCGGCCAGAGACACTGGAATACCGACCATCAGAGCATAGTCGGCCACATCTTTGCTGACCACAGCCCGTGCATCTATAAGACCCTGGCATCGGATGGAGTGACAGCAGACAACGTTACAGTTACCTCCAGTGCAGTCCCCTTTTTTTATTAGCGCAGGGCGTTGTTAATCCATACGCCAAATGTGAGTTTGGGGGTCGTAAACAACCTTGAATAGCACAAAAGGACCACAAAAAGCATGCTCTTCCGAGGCGACACTTTTGTAGAGAGAATTATTGTCTTGGATCTTCCAGCCGTTGTCAATTGCCATATCGCCTTGACAGGGAACTTCTAGTTTCAAAACCCACCTGCTGTGTTGGGGGTATAGTTTAACTTTGCTTGTAAAATAATAATTACAGCGTTTTCATTATCATGGTCAGCGTTACGAAACCGACGAATACGTTTACCCCTCCCCTGGCGGGAGGGGATAAAGCCTGCCCGCCATCGCGAGCCTGCTCGCTCAGGCGAGGCGGCGGGGGGAGGGGGAAAAACAATGAGATGGAGTCATGGTATCTTTTACCCCCATCTTAGTCCTCCCCCGTCAAGGGGGAGGAGAATTGACGCCTGAGGCTTTGGCACCGCAATGAGTATTGTTTGCTCAATCGCCCCTATGGGGGCGCCACCCTTTCGGGTGGGCTCATTGAGCAAAGCCCCCGGCTATGCCGGGGGATGCTTTACTGAGTGGCTCTATCATTAAGTGATCAAGAAGGGGATCCCGCTCGCTCTTCAGGTGTTCGGGAATGTGATATCATAATTCCCTGTCCTCTCGAAAGCTTTGGGAAGTGCCATTCCGGCTGGGAGAGAATGGATTACAATTGAAACTCAGGCGTTTGTTTTTGTTTGCAAAATGAAATCTTTCAAAACGTAAGGAGATGTCTATGTTTGAAGCTGTCAAAAGTCCTTATCTCGTTACCTTTGACGGGACATTGCGGTGCTCCGATGCGCCGACAAGACCTCCGAAGGGTGCTCCGGGCAAGAAAGAATCTAAAAAAAGGTTAGAGGTCCTCATCGATGAACTGGATGATCTCCAGCGGATTTTATATGCGGACGATCGCTACTCTTTTCTGCTAGTGTTTCAGGCGATGGATGCTGCGGGGAAAGACGGCACGATCCGGGCTGTGATGAGCGGGGTGAATCCGGCGGGATGCCAGGTCTTCTCATTCAAAAAACCCACTCCAGAGGAGCTGGATCATGACTTCCTATGGCGGACCTCACGACGTCTTCCCGAGCGGGGTCGCATCGGTATTTTCAATCGCAGCTACTACGAGGAAGTAATCGTCGTGCGGGTGCATCCGGAATTCCTCAAAACGCAAAAGCTCCCGGGATCCATTGATCTCGAGACAATCTGGGCAAAGCGCTACGAATCGATTCGTGAACACGAGAAGCACCTGGCCCGCAACGGGATGATCATCCTAAAGTTCTGGCTCAACGTCTCGAAGAAAGAGCAGTGCCGGCGATTCCTGGCCCGTATCAAGGACCCAGAAAAGAACTGGAAATTCTCCATCACCGACGTGGAAGAAAGGGCTTTTTGGAAAGATTACATGTTCGCCTACGAAGAAGCCCTAGAGGCAACCTCCAGGCCCTGGGCACCCTGGTACGCCATTCCGGCCGATGACAAGCCCTATATGCGTCTCTGTGTGTCCGAGATCATCGTGAAAAGCCTGAAGAGCCTTGACTTAAGCTACCCGAAGGTTGGATCCAAGGAGCGCGCTGCATTGTCGAAGATGCACAAGATGTTGGATAAAGAGTGCTGACGGCGGTTTGACTCTTTGTCAGCTAGTGTGGTGCCGCCGATTTCATTGATGTCTCGCTAGATTGGACCTTCGTTCAATCGTCCAGGGAAACCCTCCAGGATCTTTCTCGTTTCAACTGAGCACGATGCTTTTTCTCATCTATGCGTTTCTGTTTTGCTGCTGACGGTATTGTCACTGCTTTTCGCTTGGGCTTCCGTCTCAGGGCTTGCTGCAACAATTCAACGAAACGCTCCAGGGCTACCTCTTTGTTGGCTGCTTGGCTCCGGGTTTTCTGTGAGACGACCCGCAACACTCCTGCCTTGCTGATACGTGTCGCCAGGTGGTTTAAAATGCGTTGTTTTTGTTTTGCTGTGAGGCTTGGGGAGTTAGCAAGGTCGAATCTGAGTGTCACCCGGGTGCTCACCTTGTTCACGTGCTGGCCTCCAGGACCACTGCTGCGAGAGGAGGTGAAGTTCAGCTCATCCTCTGGAATCGAGAGTTGATCAGTTATTCGGATCATAGGTGTAGGTTAGCAATTATGAACGTGATTGATAACTTAAATTTTTCCGACGTCTGAAGTGTTACTTTGGGTGGCTTGGGCGCGGATCAACTCCGGGGTCAATTCGTCCTGCTCGGTTTGTAGCTGCAGCAGCACGATGGCAGCGATTACCAGTACCCCGCCAAGGATTTGCAGGGGCTCGAGGATCTCACCGAGGAAGAGATAGGCGATGAACCCTGCTGAGATCGGCTCCAGGGTGGCCGTTATAGAGGCACGGGTTGAGCGGATGTAATTAATGCCAACGAAATAGAGGCCAAAAGGGATGGCGGTACCCATGAATGCTATGTATATGAGCCCGAGCCATTGCGACAAAGTGAATCCAGCCCACAGGTAGTGAAAGGGAGGATAGAAAATGTACCAAGGGATTGCGGAGAACAGGAGGGCATAGAATAAGACGGTCCAGGGAGAATAGCGGTGCATGGCCCGTTCTCCCAGCAAGGCATATCCCGCATAGCAAACTGCCGATGCCAGTCCCCACACTATTCCCGCCCGGTTCAGTTGCAACAGCTGGAGATTGTATGCTCCCACCACCAAGTAGCAGCCAGCAAACGATAGAAGCAGGGAGAGTAGCTTAGAAACAGTAACCCGCTCCCTCCAGAAACAAATGGAATAGAAAGCTACCAGGATTGGGGCCAGATATTGAAGGAGTATGGCCGCCGCCACTTGGATTTTGCTGATGGCAGTGAAATACGTCAGTTGAACCAGGGCCATGACGACGCTGCCCAGGAATATGAAAAATCCTAAGTCTTTGGGTTGAATTCGAAAAAGATGTCTGGAGCGGATCCCGAAGAAGGCGGCGAGCAACAGTGATCCAAAGGTCGCCCTGACCTGGACAACATCCAAAGGAGTAATTCCACCAGCAAAAAGCCCCTTACCAATTGTCCCCGATGCAGCCCACAAGATGGCTGCGGCTATTACACAAAGATAGCCTTTTGTGGCACCAGCGACTGCAGCACTCCTTGAAGTCGAACTGGGCGTTCCTAGAGAAGCTTCATCAGGGTTTCGCTTCATAGGATCATTTAGTCCTTGTCCACCAGCACTATTTACCGTTGGTCATTTAGCATTTCTCATCGACCATTGATAGTAACATTTCACGAAAGTGCGAAATTAACAATGCGATTTTTTGTTGCTGTAGCCTTTAGCGTGGACCTTATAGCACCAGTGGTACAGCTTGCGACTTGAGCGATTTGAACGATTTCTACGACTCCCTAAGGCGAGGCAAACTGTAACTGATACAGCCTATAAAAGAAGTCACGGCGGGACAGAAGATCCTCTTGAGTGCCATGCTCTACAATTCGGCCGTTATGTAAAACCAATATCCGGTCAGCCTGACGTATGGTGGAGAGCCGATGGGCAATAACCAAGGTGGTTCTCCCTCGAAATAACCGTGCCAGGGCCTGCTGAATCAAGTGTTCTGTCTCGCTGTCTATATTGGCCGTGGCCTCATCGAGGATTAATACTTTGGGGTCATAGGACATGGCGCGGGCGATGGCAAGGAGTTGGCGCTGCCCCGTGGACAGGGTAACACCGCCTTCGTACACCTCCGCGTCCAGTTGGCCGGGGAGTCGGGAAACAAGATCTTCCAGGTGCGCCAACCTTGTAATCCTCATGAGCTCTTCTGAAGATACGTTGCGATCTAGTGAGATATTCTCCCTGAATCTCCCGGCGAAAAGAAACACATCCTGCATGATGAGCCCCACCTGAGACCGTAACCAGGACAGATCCATTTCACCTATGTCTCTACCGTCCAGGCGAATCGTTCCCTTCTGGGGTTGATGGAATCTTTCCAAGAGATGCATTAGGGTGGTTTTTCCTGCACCGGTGACACCTACAATCGCCAAAGTTTCCCCAGCCCTGACTCGAAAGGAGATGTTTTTAAGCACCGGCTCCTCCTGGCGATAGCCGAAAGTCACCTGCTGAAACTCGATTTCCCCCTTTACATCAGGAGGGTTAGCTTCCGTGGAACCGTATCTTTCCAGCTCCTTGTCGTCCAGGAGGAGAAAAATTCTCTCTGCTGAAGCCATGGCAGACTGCATGATGCTGTATTTTTGCGACACGTCTCGGATGGGTCCAAAAAACATGCGGAGGTAGGAGATGAAGACC
>WOR8_10002152_pt1 | contig 19665 bp, 19 predicted proteins | sample DeeMarSeWOR38_10_FD_19890 | JGI IMG/M metagenome (IMG submission 19890)
AGTAGTACCGCAGCAGCTCGAAGAGGCGGATCCAGTGGCGGTAGGTCTCCAGGGCCAGACCCTCTTCCGCCGGATCGAAATTGATGAGCCCCCTCCCCCACGGGAAGTTCGTGAATGCACACCATTCGGCCGAGATGAGGGGTGAGTGATACCGGTACTTCCGGACTCCGACAATGCGGGGATGCTCGTTGAGTGCGAAGGCGATGTCGGTCTTGTGCGTGAGGCGTGTCCCTTCGAGGATGATCTTGGGACAGAGTTTTGCGGGCGCACGAACGGGCTTCTGGCTCACGGGCTTCCGGAGGCCTCCCGTCTCATCTGTTCGTTCGGGAGCCTGACGCCGCGCCGAACCGGTAGAAGACGTAGGGCGCTGCTGTGGTCCAGAGGAGGACGAGGATCCAGAGGCGGCCGTCCAGTATATCGTAGTCGTGGAGAAGCCTGGACCACGGATGCCCCAGCACGAAATGCCCAAAGAGAAACTCGAAGGCAACGGTCAGGGCGAACCAGATGAGCCCGATGGAGATCGCCTGGCGAGCGGATCGGACCCTCCATCTCCGTGTCAGAACCCATACGTAGAATCCGAGGAGCGTGATGCCTGTTACGGTCGAAACCTGATGGGCAGTCAGCTCGCTCATGGAGGGTCCGTAGACCGATTGCCTGATGATGCCGTTGATGATCCCAATGAGGACCATCGGAAACCATGCAAGCGTGTAGACGGTAGCGACGCCCATGATGATCCGTGGCACGGCCGCTGCCCGGAGCGAAAGGCGGTGCGGCCCGTTCCCGTGTTGCTACTTCTTCTTTCTCCCTTTCTTCGCTTTCTCGGCTTTGCTCTTCTTCCTCAAATCCGCCGCGTGTGCACGTTTGTACGTCTGGATATCGACGAACCGACCTTTGCTGTCGCGTACTGCATAGAGCTTGGTGCCGGACCTGCTGCGATGGGTAGTGCGTTTCCTTGCCATGGTCTCCTCCTTTTATTGATGGGACCCTGATCTTCGGGTGCCGCAAACATGTAGTGCAAGTCTAGGTGACAAAAGGGTCAATGTCAAGGGGTATCAGTCTGACCACGACTGAAGCTCGATGATGTTGTCCTCCGGGTCTCTGACGTAGACCCAGGTCACCTTCCTTCCATCCGCCGTTTTCACTGTTACGACGTCCCCCACAGATTTTCCCCCGTGGGCGAGCACCGCGTCCCGGGCGTCGTGCACATCCTCGACGGAGAAGGCGATGTGCCCGTAGCCGGGGCGGTTCACGGGAGCAGGTGTGTGGGCCTCCTCCGGGGTGTACTGGAAGATCTCCAGTGTCGGCCCTTCACCGCCGCTGCCGGGGAGCCTGAGGTGCGCCCCCTCTAGCCGGGCGCCCGGGATTCCCGTCCCCGCCTCCAGAGCAGGGCCCGAGTAATCCCGTTCGGGGGGGACAATGACACAGCCGAACAGATCCTGATAGAAGGCGGCGAGCGCCCGCCAGTCTCTTGCGACGAGGTTGAGATGGACAAAACGGGAATTAATCATTGTGTTGCCTTCGCACCTCCCCCATCGAGCGGCGGAGGGCATGTTGAGTCCTGGAAGGGGTTATGAGTCGACGTGTGCGACAACGGCTGTTCGACCTCTGTTCTGCTCCTTCAGCCAGTCGAGAAGCGGCCTGTAGTACTCGAGCATTGCCCGAGCGCTGAGGTCTTGGCCGGTCTTCTCCTTCAGAACGATGCGCCAATCCCTGCTCGCGCCGGGTCGCATGATGCTCTTCAGGAAATCGCCCACCTCCCTGTTTCCGGCGTAGTTGCAGCTGTGTGGGTCCTGCCCGAGGATGTTCCGTGCGATATAGTCGTGGAGGTGGTACTTCAGCACACAGGAGAGGGCATAGTCATAGTACTGTGCCGCGTCATCGATGATGTGGGTTTTTGTTGCGGCATCACAGTATTCCTCCCCGCGCGGAAACGGAGGAACGATGCCCTGATACTGTCGGACCAGTTCCCACCAGCGCCGGTTGTACTCGTCCTTCGGGAGGTCCTTCTCGTAGAGATCGTATTCAAACCGCGTCATCACGCCGGCGGCCCACGGTATGAAGACGACAGAGCTGCTCGAGAGGGCTTCGTTGAGAAGCCACCGGATCCGGTCGATGTCCCGGGTTTTCGGGAGCAGCCCGACCTCCTCCAGATAGGGCCGCTGTGCGGCAGCCAGGTCCATCAGGTCACCGATTCCCTCGTGGTAGCTTCTGTTTGCGCCCTTACGCAGGAGGAGTGGTACGTCGGGATGTGCATACTCGATGTAGTAGTAGATGTGTCCGAGCTCGTGGTGGGTGGTTCCAAACCACCGCTCGTTTGGCTCCACGCTCATGAGGGAGCGGTAGTCGTCCTGAAGGTCCAGGTGCCAGGCGGAGGCATGATTGTTCTTCTTGCGCGTCGACCCGGGCTCCACGGGATAGAGATCGGAGCGATCCCAGAAACCCTCGTTCAGGGGCGGGAAGCCCAGGCCGACGTAGAAGCGTTCGGCCTGCTCGACGACCCATTCCTTGGATCTCTCTTTGAACAGGTCGTCGAGATTGAGTCCCTCGATGATCCCGGGCCAGTTCTGCCCCCATCTGTTCGGGAGCCAGTGGGCGGGGATCTCCTCAGGGGGGGAGCTCCCGTACCGCCCGGCAAGCGTGTACCGCACAAAGGTGTGGAGCTCGGAGTAGAGGGGCCGCAGTTGTAGAACGAGCGAATCCATCAGGGCGAGCATTTCCTCCGCCGTCATCCCGTAGTCCGCGACTTCCAGCGCAAAGAACGAACTATACCCCATCTCCCTGGCAACCCTGTTGCGGAGGCGTTGCAGATCCGCCAACCCGTCTTTAAGGATGACACCGACCTCCTTGCTTGTCTTCCACGCCGCGAGGCGCTCCCGGAGATCACTGGACTCAACGAGTATTCTGTCGAGATCGTTCGTGGACACCTGTATCGAGCGACCCGTGCGGTCAGGCATGAGGTAGTCAAACCCGTAGAGGAGGCTCGTCTGTTTTGTCTCCGCCTCGATCAGCGAATCGACCACCTCAGGGATGGTCGCGGGGCGGTGGGCTGCCTGCAGCCAGATCTTCTCCAGCTGGAGTGCCTGCAGTGTGTCGAGCTCGCCTCTCCGGGAGAGGAGATCGCGCGTCTTCTCGATCACTTCCCTGCTTCCGACGTATTCAGCCCACTTCTTCTCGGCGGCCGCGCTCAGGCTGTCGTGCTCGCTGCTGATGTCTGTGTTTGCGAGCCACTGAGCCTTGGCGGCCTCATAGTAGAGGCGCTGGAACCTGGGGAGAAAGGAGTTGAGGAACCGGTCCGCTTCCGGCCTGATATCGGTGGAACAGGTAACGGCCGTGAGGGAAAAGAGCAGGGCGAGCACTCGTTTTCGGGGGACTGACATGGTCTGCTCCTTACCAGTGGAGACGAACGAGGGCTGTGCGCTAGTGAGGGGAAATATAGCCAGAAGGGGTGGGAATTGCCAGCCTGGGGGGGGGCGGCGCGCTGGGCGCGGAGCGGTTCATCCGGGAGGGAATTGATTTTCCTCTGACGGGTGTCTACTTTCAAGATGGGAGCCAACAAGCAGACAATCAGGGAGGGTTGCTATGAATGATACTGCCGCGCTGCGACGACGTCTGGTTGACAACCTCGCGGGGAAGGGGGCTCACGTCTCGTTCGACGACACCGTGGCGGGATTCCCTCTGGAGCTACGGGGGAAGAGGAGCACGGGTGTTCCGTACACCGCATGGCAGCTTCTGGAGCACATGCGCATCGCGCAATGGGATATACTTGAGTTCAGCCGGAACAAGAACCATGTGTCACCCGAGTGGCCTGAGGGCTACTGGCCGGATTCTGCATCCCCTCCCGATGAAGCCGCCTGGGAGAGGAGCATCAGAGATTTCAGACGGGATCTGAAGGAGATGCAGGATCTCGTAGCAGATCCCCGGACTGACCTCCAGGCGAAGATCCCCCACGGGACCGGTCAGGACATTCTGCGGGAGGCGCTTCTGGTTGCCGATCACAATGCCTATCACCTGGGTCAGCTCGTCCTGCTGCGAAAGCTCTCCGGTGCTTGGCCGAAGTAGTGTTCTGTACTCTTCCCACCACATTGAGCAAAGGGTACCGACGTGGCACGTGAATACACGCTTGTCCTCCTCTCTGTCGCTCTGGCAGTCGCCGTAGGGCAGTGCACCTCGCAGCAACCCCAGCTCGACAGGCAACCCGCCGTCGCGGGAATGTTCTACCCGGCGGAGAAGGACGAACTGAACCACATGCTGGAACTCCTCTACGCCAGGGCGGTTCCGTCAGGATCCCGGGCGGCTCCGCTCGCACTGATTTCGCCCCACGCGGGGTACGTCTACTCGGGTGAGGTTGCCGCCTCGGCGTTCAACCAGCTGGACCCGGACATCCGGTACGAGCGCGTCTTTATCCTGGGGCCGAGTCACCGCGTCCCGTTCGATGGAGCGGCGGTCTACTCCTGCGGCGACTTCCTGACGCCGCTCGGACGGGTGAGGGTAGACAGGGAGATCGGCAGGGAGCTTGTCGCCAGTCATTCCGTCTTCACAGACCGAACGGATGCCCATCTCCACGAACACAGTATCGAGGTGCAACTCCCGTTTCTCCAGTACAGGCTCAAAGAGGACTTCACCATTGTCCCGATCGCAATCGGTTCCGGGAATCCCCGCACCTGTGCAAGGATGGCAGAAGCTCTCCGTCCCTACCTGAGACCCGAGAACCTGTTCGTCATCAGCACGGATTTCTCGCACTACCCGTCGTACGAGGATGCAAAAGAGGTGGACGGGAGGATTGCACGGGCCATAGTCACAAACGAGCCGACCGAGCTGTTGCGGGAGATGCAGAGGTCCGAAAGCGAGGGAATTCCCCACCTGTCGACATGCATGTGTGGCTGGGCCGGCGTGCTGACCCTTCTGACGATGACAGAGAATGTGCCAGGGGTGTCCTACGAAATCATCCAGTACAGGAATTCGGGGGATGCGGAGCTGGGCGACAGGTCGAGAGTGGTGGGCTACTGTGCGATTGCCGTTCTCCAAGAACATGGTGAGAGAGGGGCGGTCGAGCTGGGGGACGCCGAGAGGGAGACGCTTCTCGCCGTTTCCCGAGACGCCCTGGAGGGGTATGTCCGTGCGGGCGACCTTCCGGCCGTCGATGCGTCGACTCTCCCCCCCTCGCTCACGGGGGGCAGGGGGGCCTTTGTCTCCCTCTACATGCAGCAGGAACTCAGGGGGTGTATCGGGCGATTTACCAGCAGCGGACCCCTCTACGAGGTCGTCAGGGAGCTCACCGTTTCGGCGGCATCTGAAGACCCGAGATTCGCCCCGGTGAGCCCGGCTGAGTTGCCTGCCATCGAGATAGAGATCTCGGTCCTGACACCCCTCAGGAAGGTCGAATCGATTGACGAGATAGAGCTCGGCAGGCACGGGATCTACCTGGTCGATGGACCGCGCAGCGGGACGTTTCTCCCTCAGGTTGTGAACAAGACCGGGTGGACAAAGGAAGAGTTCCTCGGGCACTGTGCTCGTGACAAAGCCGGTATTGGATGGTACGGCTGGAAAGACGCTGACATCTACGTGTACGAGGCGGAGGTGTTTGGAGAGAGCGACCTCGGGAGGCGGGTTTTGCCCAAGAGGGCATCACCGTGAATCGTCTGTTTGGATCGATGCTCGTCGAGATTGCCCCTGTGGACCGGCCGCCTATTGTTGCGGTAGCCGGGCTGGGTATGACGACGATCATCACCCAGACCATCCTGCTCAGAGAGTTCCTGACGGTCTTCTCCGGGAACGAGCTCATCATCGGTATCGTGCTGGCGAACTGGATGGTTCTCACGGGTGCAGGTTCGTACCTGGGTCGGGTGTCGGATCGGGTCCGCCGCCGCGTACCTCTTCTGTCGGTCCTTCTGGTCACAGTAGCCCTTCTTCCCCTCGTCACGGCATTCCTCCTGGCCTATCTCCGGAATATCGTCTTCCTTCCCGGTTCGATGATTGGGCTGATGGAAACCTTCTACAGTTCTTTCCTGCTGCTGATGCCCTTCTGTCTGAGCGCGGGTTTCCTCTTCACTCTCCTCTCCCAGATTCTGTCGGAACGGGCCGGGCGGAACCTCATAGCCGCGGTCTACGGGCTGGAGGCCGCGGGAAGCGTCGTGGGAGGAATCGCGTTCAATTTCGTTCTGATCCACCTGCTGACGACATTCCAGAATCTTCTGCTCCTTGTGGCGCTCAATGCCGGCATCTGCGCGTGGGTGGTCTGGCGTGTGGAGTTCCGGCCTGCCCCCTACCTCTTCCTCGGGCTGATCGTTCTCGCGGTTCTCCTGGGCGTGCAGTGGGACCTGGACCGTTCAGCGGCGGAACACCTCTTTCCCGGTCAGGAAATCGTTGACCTCCAGGATACGCCGTACGGAAAGCTCACGGTGACGAGGCAGTCTCACCAGCTCAATTTCTTCGAGAACAGCGTGCTGCTCTTCTCGACCGGGGATGTCGCCGAGACTGAGGAGGTGGTTCACTACGCGATGGTGCAGCACCGGGATCCGAAGAACGTCCTGCTTCTCTCCGGCGGCATCTCCGGGGCAACGCGAGAGATCCTGAAGTACGATGTCCAGGGGGTGGATTACGTTGAGGTCAACCCGTGGCTCCTGGAGCTGGGGGAACGGTACACGAGCGCGTTTGTCGACCCGGCGGTCCGGGCCGTGGCAAGCGATGCCCGGCGGTTTGTCCGGCAGACCGACGCGACCTACGATGTTGTTCTTATCAATGTCCCCGACCCGGTGACCGCGCAACTGAATCGGTTCTACACGGTGGAGTTTCTGAGAGAGCTCAAGGCGAGGCTCTCTGACAGTGCGGTGGTGGCGTTGAGTCTCCTCTCCTCCGTGGACTACTACGGTGATGACGCACGGCGATTGACCTCTGTCATTGCCAACACGCTGCAGACCGTCTTTGCCCATATCGTGATCGTGCCGGGGATGAAGAACTACTTTCTCGCGTCGGACGCTCAGCTGGACATCCGCGTGAGCCGACTTGTGGAAGAGAAGAACGTCCAGACGGTCTACGTGAACCGGGACTACATTGATGACGCGCTGCTGGAGCAACGGAGTATCGCCGTCCAGCGGGTTGTGGAGGCGGAGGCTGGCATCAACGAGGACTTCATGCCTGTGGCATACTACCGCCAGCTGCGGTACTGGTTGAGTCAGTTCGGATTGCAGCCGTGGGTGGTCGCCCTGTCTGGTTGCCTGCTCCTTGCCCTGAGTGCTTCGCGGCTGAACACCATAACCTTCGGGATGTTCACGGGGGGGTTCGCAGCGTCTTCGCTGGAGCTGTTGCTGCTGATCGCTTTTCAGATTCTCTACGGGTATGTGTATCAGATGTTGGGTCTGATCATCACGACGTTCATGGGGGGGCTTGCCGTGGGTGCTTTGTCTGGAAGGAGGTTTCACACCCGACGAGCCATTACCACCTATGCGGGATTGCAGCTCGGTGTGATGGGGATTGCGGCACTGCTTCCCCTGTTGCTGCTTGGTCTCAGGAGTTTTCCGCTTCCCGATGGTGCGATACACTTCGTCTTCTTTGCCACCACATTGCTGATTGCGGCGCTGATCGGCGCGGAATTCGCGACAGCGGTCCGGCTTCTTAAGGGGACGGTGGCAGCCGTCGCCGGATCGCTCTACGGAGTCGACCTGCTGGGATCAGCGCTGGGCGGGTTGCTGATGAGCGCTTTTCTGCTCCCTCTCCTTGGGGTCGGATTTGCCAGCCTCGTCGTCGCAGCTGCCTGCGCTGCGGGGGGGCTGATAGCCATTCTCAACAGAAAGCGGTATGTTTAGGTATCCTTCAGAAGAAGCTTTGACGTGATCAGTGGGAGGGGAGACCCATGCGTGATAGTCCGGTACCAGTGACGCTCGGCAAGCGGGAGTTCGTCAGACGTTGCCTCCTCGGTGTGGGCGGAATCGCATTGGGGCTGGATCGTCTGGATGCGCTGGCCGGGCCGCTTCTGAAGGAGCTGGCGGGCCGCGACGAGCTATGGAAGTGGAGCAAGGAGGCGATGTTCTACGAAGCGGTCCCCGGCGGCGTCCAGTGCCTGAAGTGTCCGCACCACTGTTTCCTGGAGGAGGGGGAACTGGGGATATGCCGGAACAGGCTCAATCACGGTGGGAAACTCTACAGCATAGCCTACGGGAACCCCTGCGCCGTCCATATCGATCCGATCGAAAAGAAACCGTTCTTTCACTTTCTCCCGTCCACCAAGGCGTTCTCCATCGCCGCGGCGGGGTGCAACCTCCGCTGTCTGAACTGCCAGAACTGGCAGATTTCCCAGTTCAGTCCGAGGGAGACACGGAATCAGGATCTGATGCCCGACCGGGTAGTGGAGCGGTGCACGGAAACCCGATGCGAGTCGATCGCCTACACGTACTCCGAGCCGACGACCTTCTTCGAGTACACGCTTGACACGGCACGGATCGCCCGGGATGCAGGTGTGCGGAGCGTCCTGAAATCGAGCGGCTACATCAACGAAGAACCCCTGCGCGAGCTCTGCACCGCAGTGGACGCGGCCAACATCGACCTGAAGACTTTTCGGAATGAGACGTACGAGAAACTCGCGGGGGCGCGTCTCGGCCCCGTACTGGATACGCTCAGGGTGCTGAGGGAGGAAGGCGTGTGGCTGGAGATCACGAACCTCGTCGTCCCCGGCTGGTCGGATGATCTGGAGATGATCCGGCGCATGTGCGGCTGGCTCTCTGAGAGCGGGTTGTCCGACGCCCCTCTGCATTTCAGTCGTTTTGTTCCCCTCTATAAACTGAGCCACCTTCCTCCGACGCCGATTTCGGTGCTTGACAGAGCGCGGGAGATCGCGCTGCAGGAGGGCGTACAGTATGTCTACATCGGGAACGTCCCAGGTCACGATGCCCAGAACACCTCCTGTCACCACTGCGGGAGAGTAGTCATTGAGAGGCGCGGGTTTACCGTCCTGGAAAACCACGTTTCCGGGGGGAAGTGCGGTCATTGTGGCGAACCCGTGCCGGGAGTCTGGGAGTGAAACGGGTGAAGATTTCTCGCCGGGCGGGATTTTTCTTTCCGAAGCTGGTGTTATAGTATCAGGAGGAGGGGTGGTGTGCATCCTATGAGGAATCTCTTTATCGTCCTGTGTGCCCAAGCGGCTCTTTTCTCTGGAGGCGTTGCAATGGAGAATGTGGAAAATGCGACGTTGGGTGGTGGCTGTTTCTGGTGTGTCGAGGCGGTTCTTGAGCGCCTGGAGGGTGTTCGCTCTGTTGTTTCCGGGTACGCCGGCGGGGCCAGTGAGAATCCGACGTACGAGGAGGTCTGTTCGGGAACGACCGGTCATGCGGAAGTCGTGCAGGTCACCTTTGACCCGGGGATCATCTCCTACGAGAAGCTCCTGGACGCCTTCTGGCAGGCCCATGATCCGACGACCCTGAACCGTCAGGGGGCGGATGTCGGAACCCAGTACCGATCGGTGATCTTCACACACAGCGAGGCCCAGCGTGAGGCGGCGGAACGATCCAGGAACGAACTCGCAACGCGGCTTGACCGGCCAGTCGTGACGGAGATTGCACCTCTTGAACGGTTCTATGAGGCGGAGGAGTACCACCAGGACTATTTCCGCAAGAACCCCAACGCCTCCTATTGCGTTTTTGTAATCCAGCCGAAGCTCCGGAAGCTCGAGAAGAGCCGGTAGGAGACCCTCCTTGCTTGTTACGGCACCCCCCCCTACATTGCTGCGGGGGTCTCGATGGCATCTCCGTTGAAGCATATCGCCCATCTGGATCTGGATTGTTTCTTCGTCTCGGTTGAACGGACAAAGAACCCGGATCTCGTCGGCATACCCGTCGCGGTCGGCGGGTCGCCAGAGGGGCGGGGTGTTGTGACCTCGGCATCGTACGAAGCCCGAGCCTTCGGCGTGCATTCGGCGATGCCGGCCTCGCAGGCTCTCCGCCTCTGCCCCCATCTCGTTTTCGTTCGCTCGCACCATCGGGAGTATGGAGAGGTTTCCGATTGCCTCTACCGGCGGATGCTGGAGTTATCGCCGATCGTCGAGCGTGCCTCCATCGACGAGATGTATCTAGATTTCACAGGCTGTGAGTCTCTCTACAGGAACGACCTCCCGGGTTTCATGAGGACGATACAGACGCTGGTCCGTGAAGAGTTCGGACTTCCCTGTTCCATAGCTCTTGCCTCGAGCAAGACGGTTGCCAAGATTGCGGTGGGGACGGTCAAGCCCGAGGGAATCTGCACGGTGTCTCATGGGGAGGAGAGGCGGTTCCTGGCCCCGCTTCCAATCGATGTGATACCGGGCGTGGGGAAGAAGACGGAGGAGTACCTGCGCACGCGGGGCTTCCGGACGGTGTCGGATCTCCAGGCGGCGTCGGAGTCACGGCTTGTGGAATTGATGGGTGCGCAGGGGACCTGGCTCCATCGTGTGGCACAGGGAAGGGGAAGTGACACTGTCTCGTCCGATCACCTGCGGAAGAGTATCGGCCATGAGCAGACGTTCGCGCGGGATATCGGTGAGCGGGCGGAACTGGAGAGGATCCTCTTTAGCCATACCGAGCAGGTCTGTTCGACGCTTCGGTCGAAGGGCTGGAAGGCGCGCACAGTCGGGTTGAAACTCCGGTATGCGGACTTCCGGACCATCACGCGATCGCGAACAATTGAGCCGACCGATGATGACCCGGTGGTGTTCCAGACGGTGCGAGATCTCTTCCGCTCGTCCTACAATCCGAGCCTGAAGGTGAGGCTTCTTGGTGTGCATCTCACCAATCTTGAGGATATCGGCCAACTGGCTCTGCCTCTCTACCCGGACGAGGCGCGCCGGAACGAGGTGCTCCGCGCGGTTGAGCGGATCCGCGCGAAACACGGAGATGACGCGATTCACCTGGGGGGGGTCTGAGGTGGGGGAGAGATATCCATCTGCGCCTCGGAGCCCGCTGCTTGAAGAGCACCTACCTGCTGATCAGATCTACGAAGTGGCGGATCCATGAGAGCATCCGCTGTTCGATTTCACCAGGAGGGCGGTTCTGGAGAGTGCAGATGGCGTAGTCCCGGTGGAGCGAGAGCATGGTCCGCGAGAAGAGGCCGGCGAGGAATCGTGCGTTGCAGGGTTTGCACACGCCTCGTTCGATCATCTTCTGGAACAGGGTCTCGTTGAAGCGTATGATCCGCTCGGTTTCGCGCAGGACAATGGAGGCGACTCTCTCGTTCCGGTACTGTTCCATCTCCAGCAGGATCCAGACGCGGGACATCCAGGGATCGTCCCAGCGGTCCCTGTAGCGAATGAGACCTTTTCTGAGAAGCTCCTCTGGCCTGTTCTCGGATATCATCCTTTCGATCGCATCGGTGGGAAGCGTGAGGGAAGAGAATACTCTCTCGGCCTCCTCGAGGGCGGCGTTGAGGAGAGCCTGTTTGCCCTGAAAGTGGTTGTAGAGCGAGCTCTCTTTGATTCCTACCTCCCGTGCGATCTCTCTGACCGAAACTGCCAGCAGGCCATTCTGAGAGGAGAGTCTTATTGTGGCATCCAGGATTCTCTTTCTGGTGCTTTTTTCTGGGCCAGACATATCCTCCTCCAGGTTTGATGTACTAACGTTCGTTAGTTTAACTAACATTTGTTAGTTTGTCAAGCCCACTACCGATGCTGACAGGTGCGCTTTGGAGGCCGGGTTGAATATGGTTTCCGCTCGCATTAGATTCTATCGGTATCATCCAGAGACAAGAAGTCGGGGATATCTCAAGGATCGTCTTTCTCATCTTTCGCAGAGGGTCGCTGTGTTCCGACAGACTAAGGGCATGGCGTTCGCCATCGGATGCGACGAAGAGGGGCCAAGAGGGAAATCTCCCTCTCCCTACTCAACCCCGGGCTCCATGGAGGAGTCACCCGGGGTTTTTCATTTCTTTCCCCCCGGAGAGAAATGGTGGCCTTCCCGGAGAATCCCTGCACGCAAGGAGGTGAGGCGCATGCATCGCTTTCCGCTCTTTTTTTTCCTTCTCCTGTTCTCTCTCGCGAGCCCGGCTCTCGGGCAGTCGGAGAAGAACCTTCTCAAGAACGGGAGCTTCGAGGAATTCGTAGGGGATGATCCTTCCAACTGGGAGACGACAAACATCCCCAAGCTCTGTGTCGTCGTGTCTCGTTCGACGCGGCGGGTGGCCGGAGACTACTCGGTGAAGTGTGAGGTGAAGGACTGTTTTGGGACAAACATACCCGGAATGATCGCGCAGAAGAAGATCCCGGTTTCCGGAGAGATCATGGAGCTGAGCTTTTCGTATCTCCTCACATCGGTGGGCGGAGATGTCGGTTTTGTCAGCATGATTTTTCAGAACAGTGAGGGGAGCACGATCCGGATGTGCGAAGAGCGGCTGACCACCTCCGGCAGCACGTTCGCCGACTTCACGGCAACCTTTCCCGTGCCCGATGCTGCGGCAACCGGTGAACTGAAGATCGCTCTTCTCGCAACATCGAAGGACGGTTCGCTTCATGTTGGCTCGTCGGTGCTCGTCGACAGGATGAAGCTAATCGTCCCTTCCCCGAAGGAGGAGGGAGCACCCTGACGGCCTCGGGAGAGAGAAGACAGGACAAACAGAAGAACTCTCAGGCAAGGAGAACCCCATGGAATTACGAATGCCTCATAGCCTCTTCCTCGTTGCCGCAGCCTCCGTGTGCCTGTTCGCCTGCTCGAACGGCTGGCAACCTGACGGGGGAGAAAGGCCCGGACGCATTCTTCTCTCCGCGGGCGAAATACACGAGGGGTGGTACTTTGCCGGAGGGGACAGGGTAACCATCGAAGGGACGATCAACGGGGATGCGTATGTTGCTGGCGGTGAAGTGGAGGTCTATGGAACCATCAACGGGGATCTGCTGGTTGCGGGAGGGCAGGTGACCGTCAGTGGTACCGTGACCGACGATATCCGGGCGGCGGGGGGAACATTGCGATTTGCGGGGAGGACCGGCAAGAACATTGCCGCCGCAGGGGGGATGATCACATTTGAGAAGACATCGGACCTCAGCGGAAACCTTCTGCTCTTTGGGGGGAATGTCCAGCTCGCCGGGTCTGTTGCAGAGGAGGCAAAGATCTCGGCGGGCGAAGTCTCCGTGACCGGGACGGTGAATGGAAATGTTGAATTCGCGGGGGGGAGGTTTGTCACCCACAGAGGAGCGCTCATCGGCGGCGATCTCGATGTCCTCGTGCGAGAGAAGAACGATGTCGACATCGCCGGCGGAACGGTTCAGGGACGGGTGGAAATCACCACCCGGGAACCAAAGCAGGCATCCCGGGTGCTCGGGTTTCCGCAATGGGTGTTCTGGGCGAAGGTGGTGTGGGCCCTCAGCCTCCTTGCGACCGCGTTGCTCCTCGTTTTCCTCTTTCCCCGGCAACTCGTTCAAACCGGGATGACCATCGTTGCCCGTCCCGGTATGACCGCCCTGTGGGGCATACTCGGGCTTCTCCTTGTTCCCGTTGTTGTCCTCCTTCTGATGGGGACGCTCATCGGGATTCCGCTGGCCCTGTTCATCTTCGGGCTTTACGTCTGGTTGACGTATCTCTCCGGGGTGAGCGCGGGAGTCGTCGTCTCCCACTGGCTCATGGGGCTGAGCGGTAAGAACGGCTGGGCCCTCTTTGGCGTGGTTGTAGTTGGCGTCCTCGCCGTTCAAATCCTGACGTTCATTCCCTACGTTGGCGTCGCTGTGACGCTTGCCGGGCTGCTGTTCGGGCTCGGTGCCCTCCTGCTTGTGCTGTACGACGAAATGAAGGCACACAGGTCGGGCGTGGCTCAAGCTCCACCTCCCGCACCGCTCGACTGACCCCACACCGCAAGCGGGGGGCGGGCGCTCGAGGGGCCGTTCGGTCCGCAGTGCGAGGTGTTCTCCTTATCATGCCGGGTGCGATGTGCTACTGTCCCTAAGGAGGTGACCATGCTGAAACGCTTGACGGAGCATCTTGACAAGAGCAACGTGAAGTACGTCGTCATTCTGCATTCCCCTGCGTACACTGCCCAGGAGGTTGCCGCTTCTGTCCATATTCCCGGAAAGGAGATGGCGAAGACCGTGATGGTGAAGATCGACGGGAAGATGACGATGGCCGTCCTTCCCGCCTCTTCCATGATCGACTTTACACATCTTCGGCAGTCGCTCGGCGCGTCGAAGGTGGAGCTGGCGACGGAGGCAGAGTTCAGGGACCTGTTTCCTGAGTGCGAGGTGGGCGCAATGCCGCCGTTCGGGAACCTCTACTCGATGGGGGTCATCGTGGAAACGGGTCTGACCGAGGACGAGGAGATCGCGTTCAACGCGGGTTCTCACAAAGAACTGGTCAAGCTGGGATACAGGGATTTCGAGAGACTGGTGAGCCCCACCGTCCTCAGCTTCGGGGTGAAGAAGAAGACGCACGATGCCGGGGATGCGGGACCCGAAGTTGCATAGGAGTCCCTCGAACGCACGGTTCGTCCTTCTGGACCATCCTGCGGATCTGGGCATCGAGGCGAGGGGCGACACACTCCGGGAGGCATTCGAAAATGCCGCGGCGGGATTGATGTCGCTCATCCTGGATCCGGAGAGCATTGTTGCACGGGAATCGCGACAGGTCTCCCTCAACGCCGCAGATCAGGAACAACTGCTCGTGCGCTGGCTCTCCGAGATTCTCTACCTGTATGACGGTGAGGGGTTTGCCTCGAGAGAGTTCTCCGTCTCGGAGCTGGGCCGGGAGTCACTCACGGCGATCCTTCGCGGCGAACCGTACTCCCCGGAGGTGCACAGAGCACGGATGGACGTGAAGGCGGTCACCTATCATCAGTTGCTGGTCGAATGCGCTCCGGCGGGCAGCCGCGTGAGGTTCTACCTGGACATCTAGCGGTCTCCGCGCCCCCCTTTCATGACCCATGTTCAAGAAGATCGACAGATATCGCTACCTCATCCCTTCTTCCTACAAGGCCGGTATGCGTATCGAGGGGATGGTGTATGCCGACGAGCAGCTGCTGGCGCAGATCGAGGCGGACAAGACGAAAGACCAGGTGGCAAACGTTGCGACGCTGCCCGGTCTGGTGGGGCGCTCTCTGGCCATGCCCGACGCTCACCAGGGATATGGTTTCTGCATCGGGGGCGTGGCTGCGGCGGACCTCGACGAGGGGGTGGTCTCGGCCGGCGGGGTGGGATTTGACATCAATTGCGGCGTACGGCTCCTGGCATCTCCCTTTGAGGCCGGGCAGATCGGTGAGAAGATCGGGACCCTCCTGAATCAGCTCTTCCGGGACATCCCCTGCGGGACAGGCCGCAAGGGTTTGCTCCAGGTATCGAAGAAGGATTTGGACGACGTTCTGAGGGATGGTGCGCTCTGGGCTGTGGAGCACGGATACGGGAGGGAGGACGACACGGCCAGGATCGAAGAGGAGGGTCGACTGCCGGGTGCCGACCCGTCGCTCGTCAGCCACCGGGCGAAGGAGAGGGGGTATCGTCAGCTGGGGACACTCGGATCGGGGAATCATTTCCTGGAGATCCAGAAGGTGTCTGAGATCTACGACGCGAACGTCGCCCACGAGTTCGGAGTTCACCAGGAGCAGATCGTCGTTCTCCTCCATAGCGGATCCCGCGGTCTGGGCCACCAGGTGTGTACCGACTATCTGGATATCATGCACGCCGGGATGCGACAGTACGGGATATCGGTCCTGGACCGGCAGCTTGCCTGTGTCCCGATTCGGTCCAGGGAGGGAGAGCAGTACCTGAAGGCGATGGCGGCTGCAGCGAACTTTGCCTTTGCGAACCGCCAGATGATGACGCACTGGGTCCGGGAGGCGTTCCGGAGGATCATGGGAACCGAAGATGTGCGGATCGTGTACGATGTGTGCCACAACATCGCAAAGCATGAGGAGCACATCGTGAACGGGAACAGGAAGATGGTTCTCGTTCACAGGAAAGGGGCGACGCGTGCATTTCCCAAGGGTCATCCCGCCCTGCCCGGGGAGCTGAGGGGGGTCGGCCAGCCGGTCCTCATACCGGGCAGCATGGGAACATCCTCGTACATCCTCGTGGGAACGGAGCAGGCGATGGAGGAGACCTTCGGTTCCTCCTGTCACGGTGCGGGCAGGGCAATGAGTCGGACCCGGGCGAAGAGGGAGACCAGTGCAGACGAGCTCCTCAGGGAGATGCAGGCAAAGGGGATTCTCGTCAGGGGGGAGAGCCGGAGTGGCCTCACGGAGGAAAAGCCGGACGCCTACAAAGACGTCAGCCGTGTTGTGGATGTGGTGCATGGTGCAGGCATTGCCTGCAAGGTCGCGAAAATGGTTCCGCTTGCGGTCATGAAGGGATGAGTAGATCCCCAACGAGAGGGGAGGTGCGTGATGGAAGGAGGTTCGCGGAGAGAGTTTCTGCAACGCTGCCTCACCTCCGCGTGCGCTGGTCTCGGCACCCTTGTGTTCTCTTCGAACATCGGGTGCACCGGCCGTCGAACCGGTCCTCCCGGGGGTGACGCACCGGAGGGCGCCCCGTCGTACCTGACTCTCCACAGGAGCGGCATCTTGAGGAGACGCGGCGAGGCTCTCTGGCAGATGATGGAAGAGTGTCGCTTGTGTCCGAGGCAGTGCGGCGCACGCCGCCTCCGGGGAGAAGCGGGATTCTGCCAGGCCACGTCTCAACTGGTGGTCGCCTCGCACCATCCACACTTCGGGGAGGAACGACCCCTCGTTTCGCGGGGAGGGTCGGGGACCGTCTTCCTCACACACTGCGGGCTCCGGTGCGTCTTTTGCATTAACTGGGAGATTAGCCAGGGGGGCGTGGGCGAGGAGCGAAGCGTTGATGACTTGGCGACCATGATGATGCGGCTCCAGGAGGTCGGGTGTCACAACATCAACGTTGTCACACCGACGCACTACTCCGCACATATCGTTCTTGCCCTGGACAGGGCGGCAGATCGTGGACTCCGGTTGCCTCTCGTGTACAACACCTGTGGGTGGGAGCGTCTGGAGGTTCTGGAGCTGCTGGACGGCGTTGTGGATATCTACCTACCGGATTTCAAGTACGCCGAGGGAGCCATGGCCGACCGCTTTTCATCGGGGGCGGAGACATATCCCGAGGTGACCAAAGAAGCTCTTCTCGAGATGCACGACCAGGTCGGGGTTGCGAAGCCGGCGGGGGATGGAGTGGTCTACAGAGGACTCATGATCCGGCACCTTGTCATGCCGAACAACGTAGGAGGGACCAGGAGGGTCCTGGAGTGGATTGCCCGCAACCTGCCGAAAGACACCTATCTCAACATCATGTCACAGTACCGGCCGATGTACAAGGCATTCGACTACCCCCTGATAGCGCGACGGATAACAGGGGAGGAATACGAAGAAGCGGTTCGCTGGGCACGGGAACTGGGGTTCACCAATCTCGATATTCAGGGCTGGTCCTCGTGGGGGTGAGACGGTCATCCCCTCAAAACAGATCTGTTTCTCCTCAACGCTTTACACCTACTACGCTGCGACGTATCGATCAACCTTTTCGCTCAACCGAAGGGGAGCGCATCCGCTGCGCGAAGCACTTTGTGTCGGAAATGTCGAGGTTCGTGACATTTCTTGAACCCGCACCGGGGGAAGCCCGTACTAGAGGGTAGGAGCAGATGGGGGTAGAGACTCCGGCAGGTGTCACGAACGAAGAGGTCAGTGGAAAGGAGGGAGTGATGAGTTGCAGCGGAAAGCTCTTTCTGGTGGTTGCGCTGGCAATCGCCCTGGTCGCCCCGGCACAGAGTTCGGATCCGGGAGATGACGAGATCCAAGCCCGGAAGTGCAAGGCCATTCCGAACCTGCTCATTGGGGTCCAGTCTGATAATGACGGGCTGCGCGAAAGCGCTGCATATCTCCTGGGTGAGTTCAAGTGTGAGAAGGCGGTGGTACCTCTGATGGCCATCCTGCGTGGGAGTGATCGTGAATCGTCCCGGATAGTGGCGGCTCTCGCGCTCTGCAGAATCGGCACGTCGAAGGGGGTCTATGCCGTCAAGCGGGCCGCGCTCTTCGACGACAGCCCTGAGGTTAGAAATCGTTGTGCCTGGTTCTACAATGCCTACGTCGAGGAAGGAACATTCGCGTTCCGCCCCGGCGAGACCTCCTCGTCCCAGGTGGCCAGGCGGTAGCGTCTCCGCATGTCGCTGAGACCCAAGGGATGCTTCGAGGGTGAACTTTTTCTCCCTCTCTTCGTATGGAGAGGTGCGCCCCTCTTGACCTGAGCCCGGAGTAACAGCCATGATGCAGGCGCGTCCGCGCTACCGTGTGGTCCTTGTTGACGGTGAGCTCCGCTCCGACCGGAGTGCCCTCCGGGGTGTACTCCTCGATGACCCGGAGCTGGAGCTCGTCGGGGAATGTCCCTACACGACACGGACGGCACGCATCCTCGAGGACTTCCGGCCGGACGTTGTCCTCCTCGACGTTGACTCGATAAGCCAGAGGCTGGTTCCGGACTTTTCCGCTTCCGGGCCTCTCCACCGACCAGTGGTCATCGCGCTGGGGTCGGACGAGAGTCGTGCGATAATCGCCTTCCGGATTCACGCAATGGATTTCCTGGTCAAACCTGTCCGTGAGGAAAGGCTCCGGGACGCGCTGCAGTGGGCCAAGGTGGAGGCACAGCTGAGGCGGGAGGGAGCGCAGGGGAGAGCTGTGGTGAGGGGCGAGGATCCACCTGAAGAGCGTCCCGGCCGTGTTCTGGTGAAGACTCGCGGCCGCGTGATCCTCCTGCGCATGGACGACATCAGCTGGATCGAGGCCCAAGGCGGATACGTACGCATTCACGCCCAGGGGTCCAAGTACCTCCTCCGGGAGAAGATCAGCGGGATGCTTAAGCGGCTTCCCCCCGATACATTTGTCCGCATTCACAGGTCAGCGATCGTGAACCTCGACGGGATCAAGGAGCTCGTGCCACACCGGTACGGCTCCTGCACAGTTGTCCTGAAGGACGGAACGGAGCTGATCATGAGCCGCACGTTTCGGGATGACGTCATGCACCGGTTCTCAGGCCCGTCCTCCAGGCAGGTTAACTGAGCGGCGTCGTTGCCGATCACTCTTTACTTCTCCTCCCCCCGCCTTTGCCCCCTCCCTATTGCTCCGGTTTGGGAGATTTCCCGATCCACGCGAGGAACCCCTTGATTGTATGCCAGAGGCGCGGTATCTTGGGGAAACGCGTTATTTTGATACAGAATGAATCTGCCGCGACTCGCGACCCTGCTCTTCCTGACGTCAGCGGTGGTGGGTGGCCGGCTCCTTCCGTCGGCTGCCACCACAGAACAGATACAGGGTCCCCTCCCAAGCTCAGCCATTATCCTGGACGGAGAAGAGCTCGTCTACGAGGTAAGCTGGACGTTTTTCAAGATCGGGACTGTCCGTCTCCGGACCAGTGGCGACTATTCCGCCGTGGCCCGGATTGACTCCTACGATGACCTTCCGTTTGTCGACCTCCATTCCGTACACTACTCCTGGATCGACTCCTCCTTCTTCTCGCGCGGCTCTCGATCGGTCGAGTTGAGAGAGAATGCATGGTGGGGCCTGGACTACGCGTACCATCTGCCGGAGCGCCAGCTGCAGGTCAAGGAAATCTATCAAACGGCTCTGGACTCGCCCCCACAGGAGCGGGGAACGATTGATACGGTGATGCTCGCCGACACGAACTTCGTGGACGGCATTTCCATCGCGTTCTTCCCTCGCGCGCGCATACACACAAACATT
>WOR8_10002154_pt1 | contig 19659 bp, 8 predicted proteins | sample DeeMarSeWOR38_10_FD_19890 | JGI IMG/M metagenome (IMG submission 19890)
GTGGAGAAATTGATGTTCTCGTTGGAATTCTTACAGTTGCTATTGGTAACAGCAGCCTTTCTACAGTTCCAGAGGAAAATTACGGGACAACTGATTGTGCAGATGTTAGACAATCTTTAGGAAATTATATTGGTATTATCACAACAATTATTGGATTTGGAACTGATTTTGCTCCAGAAAAGTACGAACCATTAACTTCCTTAGGTGACCAAATCGTTGGTCTCACATCATTTAAATTGACGAACAAAGGAACTTCTGTATTCCAACATATATTTGATGCTGGTAATGACCAGGTTATCAATTTGGATACAAATGTTATCACTATTTTTAATCACAACTACCAAACCGGACAGGAATTGACTTATGATTCCTTTGGCAATAACCCAATTGGAATTGCAACTACTTCTTATGTCAGTGCAGGTATTGCTACAATTCTCATGGAAGTTGGTAATATTAATGGATCTGCAGTTCTTGAAAATGGATATAGTGTATCCATTTCAACTACTATAACTGGAATTTCTACTGTATTAGTTCCCGCTGGACCAACGTTTAAACAGTTCCTTGGAGCACTTTCTACTTCAAGTGGACTCGGAACAGATGCACAATTTACTGTATCTGTATCATATGATAATATTACGGGACAACCACTATCCACAAGTATTCAACCAACCTTTGGTGGTAGAGGATATGCAATCGGTGATACGGTTTCTATTGCTGGAACTTACTTGGGTGGAACCAGTCCAACTAATGACCTATCATTTGTAGTTTCCACTACGGGTGCATCTGGAATACAAACTGAAGCCAACGCAGTTTATACTAATGTTCCTTCAGATGATTCTAATGGTGCAATATTTAATGTTACTAGAGATTCCGCTGGTTACATCAGTCAAGTTGATGTAGTTTATGGAGGAGTTGGATACAATACTACTTCTACTAATATAGGAATTGCAGGAACATACCTTGCTGGCGATGATCTTGATAGTATTACAGTTGACGCAAAACTCGTTGGTTCGGATAAACTTGGTGGTAATGTATTTGTATATAAACTTAACGATAATCAATTTGGGTTGTTGGGTATATCGACATCACCTAATTTCTTAACCTTGACTTCATTGGGAATTGGTTCTCAAAGTCTGTCTCTTGTTAATCCAAATGAGTCAACTTTAATATCAATTGATGGAATACCACAACCAGCTTTAGCAAAGGCTCCTATTGTATTGTCAACTGAACCTACAATAAATATTGGATTAACGACCACAGTACTACAAATAACCGCCGGAATAAGTTCTGTTCGTTTTAATGATGTCATTAAACTAGATGATGAATTAATGATTATCAGAAATATTTTGGTTAAAAATGAAAGTGTTTTTGTCGAAAGAGGTGCTTTTGGTAGTCAAGTTGATACTCACTTGGGTGGAAGTTTTGGTGATGTATTCAGAGGAAATATGAACATTGTAGGAGATACTATTTGGTTCTCTGATCCTCCTTATGGTCTGTTCGGTCCCCCAGGAATACAAACATCTTCAACTTTCTCCGGAAGAGTATTCTCTAGACAACTTGATGCACAAGTTCCAGAAGATAGAAACTTAATTTTCGATGATATCTCAAATGACTTTACTGGAGTTGCATCTACAGAATTCTTAATTAAAGTAAATGGAAATACTACTACAACTATCTTTAATGATGTGAACTTTGGAACTAATATTAATAACATTCCACTCGTCTTTATTAACGGAGTATTCCAAAATCCAATTAATGATGTAACAGTTGATAATGATTCAACAAATACTCTCAGATTCTTAAGTGGAACACCATCTGCTGGAAAAATCTCTCAAGTTTCCATTAGTACTACATTTGGATATCAACCAATATTACCAGCATATGCAGTAGCCACAGTTTCTATAGGAGGGACGATTGAAAGTATCACTGTTACTGATGGTGGTAGTGGATATAGGGGAACTCCAGATGTATATTTAAGCACAAATGTTGGCTCTGGAGTAAGTCTTCAGGCAGTAGTATCTACAAGTGGTACTACTGCAGGACAAATAACTGATATTTTGGTTATCAATCCTGGTGCTGGATACACGACAACAGATGTTCCTGATGTTGTAATCGGAATTGATACTGGATATGCAAACTTGAATACTGAATATGTAGGAACACCTGGGGATGGACAAGGTGCAAAAGTTACAGTTAAAATTGGGATGGGATCTAGTGTCATTGAATTTAAGATTGATGATCCAGGAGTTGGTTATAAAGTCGATGATCAAATAAAAGTAGTTGGCATTCCAACTGTAAATCTTAGAAATGACAATCTAGAAATTCTCACCACAGAATACTATAATGTAAGTGGTATAGCTACTATTACAACATTAACTGATCACTTATTAGGAATTGGTGATGATGTCAGAATATTGGGATCTACATTTGGATTTGATTTTGACTCTAAGGTAATTGGGATTCCTACAGTTGGTTCTGGAACAACTAATGAATTCCAGATAGATGCAGGTATTAGTACAGTGATCTCTTCCTTTACTGGAAGTGGTGGAATTGTATCATTTAGACAAGTTGAGGAGTTTATATTAACCGTTGATAGAATCGAAACAGATGATTTTAGTGCGTTTTATCCAGGACAATTCATTGTTTTCAATGATATAAGTTCTGCTTTTAATGGTTTTAGAACCAAGTTTACTTTAAGTCAAGAAATTAATGGTCAAGACCAAATTGTCAATTTGAAAACTCTTGAAGGTTCTGATATGGATATAACAAATAATATATTCATATGGATTAATGATGTACTGCAGGATCCTACTTATGCTTACTCTTTCAGAGGAAGTAGAGTTATATTTACAGATCCCCCAATACCCGATTCTAAGTGCGTAATACTTTATTATAGAGGTTCTTCAATAGATGTAGAAGAAATTGTTCCACCACCATCAATAAAAGAAGGTGATGTAGTAACAATACAAGAAAGTTCTCTTGACATTTTTGACATTGAACAGTTCCCAAGAACAGTAAAGACTATTGTTTCTTCCGATCAAATAGATACTTTCGTTTATAATAGTATTGGTATTAATAGTGATACTAATTCTATTAGACCAATAACTTGGCAAAAACAAAAGACCGATAAAATTATTTCTGGAACTTTATTCTCCAAATCCAGACCTGGGTTAAAATCTAGAGTTGTTCCCAACGCAACTATTATTAAAGACATTGATCCCGGAGATACAGTCATTTATGTTGATAATGCATTTCCACTATTTGAAGATTTGGATGAACTTACTGAGAATCTTAGGGATATTATTGTTACAGAAAATCAGAAAGTTGAATCTGCAACTGCATACGCTGTTGTTTCTGCATCATCTACAGTATCTTCTATAGTTTTAACTGACGGTGGTGTTGGATATGGAAACACATTATTGCCAAAAGTAATAGTATCTTCCTCGGCTATTAAATTAAAGGATCCAGTTTATCAGTGGCAAACATCTGTAATAGATGATAGTATTTTTGCAATAGATTCCAATTCACAATTTAATTCAATTTCTTACGGAAATCAACTAGTATCTGTTGGTAATAGTTCTCTATATTCATATAGTTATGATTCAACTAATTGGGTAACTGGAGATGTTGGTGTTGGATCTACTATTAATCTTTTGGATGTTAATAGAATTTCTATTGGATCATCTGATATTATTCTGGCAGTTGGAAACGAAGCCACAATTGCACAGTCTGTAGGATTCTCCAATACTCTAACGTCTTGGATAGAAATAGATTCTTTCGAGGAAGAAACCGCACCTGGAGTGGGAATTATTGGATACAACCCAACAACTTATAATGGTACATTTACATCTATCGCAGTGGGACTCGATAAGTGGGTTGTAGTTGGAACAGCAGGTTCTATATTTGAATCCGATAGTGTGTATCCAGAAAGATTTATCAGTAGAGTTTCCAATACTCTTTCTGATTTAAATTCTATCGTTTTTGCAGAAAATATATTTGTTGCAGTTGGTGATAATGGTACTGTTATTAATTCCAGTAATGGAAATATTTGGGACACCATAACTTCTGGAGTACCTCTCATTAACTTCAATAAAATAATATATGATGGAAATGATTTTATTATTGTTGGAAATGGTGGAATTATCTTAAGAAGTACTACACAAGTTTCTTACGAACAAATTGCAAACACAATTCCTGCCTCAGAAAATATTTTAAATATAGAATATTTTGAAAATGTATATTTTGCCAATACTTCCGCAGGTAAGTTCTATTATTCTCTGGATCTTGTCAATTGGGTATATAGAGATCTTTCGCAGTTCGATGAATTTAGTGATTATATCTTTGTTAATGACTATGATCCAAATGGCAAGTTTATTGTGGTTGGTGCAGCAGGAACAATTATTTCTTCTGTCCCAGTATATCATAGAGCTGAAGCAGTTGGTACAGTTACAAACGGTGAAGTAACTTCTATTCAAGTTACTGATGGTGGATTTGGTTATGTTGATTCTGATGTTCCTAATGTGTTGATAGAATCGGATACATTCAAAGTTGAAACCATAAACTCATTCAAAGTAATTGGTGATTATGGTAATTTAATTGGAGTAACTACTTTCTTACCCGGAACTCCTGGTATTGGAACAACTTCTCCTAAGTTAGAATTTACTTTACAATCAGAAAGTTATGATAATAGTACTTTGGGAGTTGGATATTCCGCACCAAATACTTTTGGAGTTATAAATTCACTGTTGGATATTGGAGACTATTTCATAATTAGTGATAGCAATGTTGAAACGGATGGTAGTTTAGTTTCTATATCTACATACTTGGGTGGAATGGCTAATTATCCAAACTCTGTGATTGGAATTTCTACCAATTATCTTGATGGTGTTTATAGAGTTGATTTCATTACTCAACCTTATGCTGGAATTGTAACAGTAACCTGCCACTTTGCTCCAGACGCTAATGGTGGAGTTAATGCAGCCGTCCGAGGGGAGTATGATGGATCATCTTTCTCTGGAATCAATACAAATGGATTCTATGGTAAATATAGTTGGTCCAAGATATATGATTATCAGAATAGAGCTCTTAGTATCAGTGGAGGTAAAGCTTTCGAAACTTACACTGACAATGGATTGACTGGTTTAAGTACTTCTGCTAAAGTTATGAGAACTAGATCAGTCGTAAGTGACTAAATATAAAAAAGTCTAAAAAGTAAAAATGCCTGCCATCATATCTGATCAATTTAGGATTTTAAATGCTGAGAACTTTGTAAAAAGTGTTTCTGGCGTTGGGGATTCTTCTAATAAGTATTATACTTTTATTGGATTACCCAACTCCAATAGTCCAGAATCTGGTGGAAGTACAATTTGGACAAATAATACTCCGTCTCCTTTAGATGGATTTCGAGAAGAATCTCAAATAAAGGAGAGTATTATTGCAATGAAACAAATAACTAGTCAAGATGTAAGAAGACTAGTTAGAAAAGTGAACTGGGTTTCTGGAAACACCTATGAAATGTATAGACATGATTATAACGTTTATAATTCAACCCCAGTAACTGGTCAAACAAATCTTTATGGTGCAAATTACTATGTTGTAAATGAAGATCTTAGAGTTTATGTTTGTTTAAAAAATGGAACTGATCCCGAAAATCCAAAAGGAAGACCTTCATATGATGAACCAACTTTTATTGACCTAGAACCAAGAGAGGCTGGATCTAGTGGTGATGGTTATTTGTGGAAGTATCTTTATACAATAAAACCTAGTGAATTGATTAAATTTGATTCTATTGAATATATTCCAGTTCCAGAAGATTGGGGAAATCTTGGTGAGTCAATATCATTAAAAAACAATGCTATTGATGGAAAAATAGAAGTAGTTTTGATTGATAATAGGGGATCTAATTATCAACCAATCTCAACTTCCTTCTCAAATGTACCCATACTTGGAGACGGTACTGGAGGAAAAGCGACAATCACCATTGATTCTTTTGGAAAAGTATCAGATGTTATTGTTACTGAGGGAGGTAAGGGGTATACATACGGAACTGTTGAATTTTTCCCAGGAGATCCTGGAACAGAACTTAATGGTCCTTTGAGTAGATTATCAAATACTGGTATTGGTACAACATCTAAAGCTTCTTTTAGTGTGATTATACCCCCTAAAGGTGGTCATGGATATGATGTTTATAGAGAATTGGGTTCTTATAGAGTTCTTTTATATTCTAGATTTGAAACTTTAGAATCAAATCCAGACATAATTGTTGGGAATGATTTTGCTAGAGTTGGTGTCATGAGAAATCCAACTGTTGTAAATAGTCAGACCGAGGTATTGAATTCTTCTTTGGTCAGTGGATTAAAAGGCCTTAAATTGGCTGGAGTTACCACGAACACTACTTATGGTGTGGACTCTGTTATTAAACAAACAGTGGGATTTGGATCGACTGCGATTGGTTACGTTGCTTCTTGGGATTCTGTTACGGGAGTACTGAAGTATTACCAACCTACAGGTTTAGCATCTAGTGAATCTGGATATAAAATTCTTCCTTTCACTTCTAGTCCAGATGCTGGTTATGGTACAACTATCAATTGTGATTCTTTGATTGGGCCTGCTCTAAGTATTGATGATAACTTTACAGGTATATCTACTACAATAAATAATAGAACATACCAATTGGGTATAAATTTTGTCGCTGGAATAGCTTCTGCAGAATATAATGTAAAATCTGGTGAAATTATATACATCGACAATAGAGCACCGATTCCTAGATCTTCAAATCAAAAAGAAGATATTAAAGTAATACTGGAGTTTTAAGATACAATGGCACAAAATACCAACCTAAATACATCTCCATATTTTGATGATTTTGACAGAACTAAAAATTATCAAAAGGTATTATTTAAGCCAGGAACCTCTATTCAGGCTAGAGAATTAACGACGTTACAATCTATTCTGCAAGATCAAATTGAAAAATTTGGTACACATTTTTTCAAAGAAGGTGAAGTTATAGTACCAGGAAATGTAGCATATGATTCTGAATATACTTGTGTGCAAATAGATCCAGAACACCTTGGATTGTCTGTTTCTACTTATATTTCTAGTTTTGTTGGGAAACTAATTAAAGGTTCTTCTAGTGGTGTAGTAGCAAAAGTAGATTCATTTATTACTGACTCCGAATCTGAAAATGGATATTATACTTTATATATTAAGTATCAAGGATCTGGAGAAGAAAATTTTGAATCAACTACTTTTGTGGATGGAGAAGAGTTAGTAAGTCTTTCGACAGTAGATTATGGTGTAGGCAGTGTTAGAGAAAATTCGACATTTGCTACTTGTATTCTTAATGATGCAGTTCGTACCGGATCAGCAGCAAAGATAGAATCTGGAGTCTATTTTATTAGAGGATTTTTTATCGATGTATTTAGTGAAACAATAATTCTTGATCAGTACACAAATAGTCCATCATACAGGGTTGGTTTATCTATTGATGAGGATCTAATTACTGCATCAAGAACGAATAATGATCTATTTGATAATGCAAGAGGATTTTCTAACTTTGCTGCTCCAGGAGCCGACAGATTAAAGATAACTACAAGATTATCTAAAAAACCCATAGATGATTTCAATGATCAAAACTTCATTGAGTTAATGAGGATTGAAAATGGTGTTTTACAAAGTTTTGTTAGAAAAGTAGAACTTAGAGATTTAATAACAGATGTTCTTGCGAGAAGAACTTCTGAAGAATCTGGAGATTATTATGTAAAACCATTTGCAGTTTACGCTAAAGAATGTTTAAATGATGGAATTGGTAATGATGGTGTATTTAATTTTAATCAGTTAACAAAACAAGGGAATGTTCCTACTGATGATCTTTATAACCTTCAGATTTCTCCGGGAAAAGCATATGTTAAGGGATATGAAGTAGAAACAATTGATACTATTAATATTGACGTTAAAAAACCAAGAACAACAGCGCAAGTTAACAATACTGCAGTAACTATAAATCTTGGAAATCAGTTAGAACTTAATAATGTTTATGGAACGACTAATGTAGGACTCGGAACAACAAGCCAGGTAAAATTATATTCCGATAGAACATCAACTCCAGGAACAGCTTCTGGATTGGACGTTGGTATTGCAAGAATATATGATTTAAAATTAAAAAATGCTGAGTATCAAGGACCGGAATCAGTTTTTGAAACGGTTTTGTATGATATTCAGACTTATACATATTTGAATCTGAGTACTCCCGTTACAATATCAACTCCAGCATATATTGAAGGAAAAAATAGTGGAGCAACTGCATACCTCGTAGAAGATGTAACTAACTCCAATGAATTAGTTTTATATGAAACTTCTGGTAAATTTTCTATTAGAGAATCTTTAAATGTAAATGGTGTTGAACTATCTTCTGTTATTTCTAAAATAGACGAGTATTCCATAAACGATGTAAAACAAATAGTTGGTGTAGGCATAGATTTTACTGCAGATACTGTTCTCGATCTGGTTAAATTTTTAGCACCAACAACTTCTACATTTACTATTTCTGCAGAAAGTGCTGGTGTAAGTACAGTCACCACTTCTGGTAATAATTTTGGTGTTGGAATTAAAACTGGTGACATTTTTGCGTATACAAAAACTGGGCAAACTATTCCTACGTACAATAGAGTAAAAACTGTTAATACGACTTCGAAATCTATAGAAATAGAATCAACTGCAAATGTAAGTGGAGTATCTAATGGGTCTCTACCAACTTCCGAACTTAGTTTAAATTCAGTTGTTAAAATTTATCCAGAAGTTCTCAATTCAAAAGAAGCTTATTTGTATGAAGAACTTGAAAATACAGATATCTCCTTTGTTGATCTGAGTAAAGCGAGTCTTGTATTTAGAAAATCATATCCAGTGACAATAAGTGCGAATTCTTTCTCTATAACTTTGGAAAGTGATCCAGATATTACTGCAGAACCTTTTGATGAGGAAGACTATACTTTAGTACATTCAGATGGAACTATTGAAACTTTAGAAGAGTCACAATTCTCCATTTCTGGCGGAAGAACTGTAACTTTTGTGGATTTGGATGTTGCTAGTGGATCCGCTACTTTAATTGCAACACTGAAGAAACAAAATTTAACTTCTAAGAGAAAAATTCATAATAGAGGAACTGCTTTAAACATTACCAGATCACTAGAAAATTCTTCTGGCATAGGTACGGAAACTTTAAATGATGGATTAACTTTTAGCTCAGTTTATGGAACTAGGGTTCAGGATAAAAAAATATCTTTGAATGTTCCCGATGTTACTGATATTATGGGCATCTTTGAGTCCAACGACACAAATGAAGCAGAATTACCTAAACTTAGGTTAAAAAATCTCAATACCAATGTATTGAATGCAGTTAAGGGTGAAATTATATATGGTGATGAAAGTAATGCAAGAGCGATGCTGATTTCAAATAATGGAACTAATCAAGTTGAATTTGTATATGTTAATGAAAATACATTTATAAAAGAAGAAAAAGTAACTTTCTTAGAGTCTAATATTATTGGAAATGTTGACGCAACTATAGAAGGTGATAGAAATATAATTAATGATTTTACATTTAGTAATGGCCAGCAACAAGATATTGTCGATTATTCTTATATAACAAGAATAGAGTCAACTAGTGCTCCAACAAGACGACTTAAGATTGTTTATAATAATTACACAATAGACCCATCTGATGAGGGTGATTTGGTAGTTGCTAATTCTTATGATGAAAATAGATTCTCTAAAAAAGTTTTAGATTTTAATAGTCTTAAAGTTACTGATATAATAGATCTTAGACCAAGAGTTTCTCCATATGATCCAAGTACAAATACATATTCTCCATTTGAATGGAATGCCAGATCTTTTGAAAATAATACGAATTCCTCTTCATATTTCCTCGCCAAAAACAAAAATTTAAAGATTTCATACTCCCACTATCTACCTAGAATAGATGTTCTTTACTTAAACAAAGATGGTGAATTTATTTTATCTGAAGGTGTTCCCGATCTAGAACCAAAAACACCAAATAAAGTTGATTCTGCTTTAGAAGTTGCAAAAATTACTTTGCCTGCATACTTATATGATGTTAAAAATGCAACAGTGGAGTTAGCTAAACATAAGAGATATAGAATGAAAGATATCTCTGCTTTGGAAAGTAGGTTGGCAAACGTTGAATATTACAGTTCTTTAAGTATATTAGAATCCGATACTAAGAATTTAGTTATTAGAGATTCAACAACAAATCTAGATAAATTCAAGTCAGGATTTTTCGTAGATAACTTTAAAACTCTTTATGCTGGAGCATTGGGAGTTCCTTTCCATAAATGCAGTATTGATACTACCGAAGGCATATTGAGATCTCAACATTACACCACTTCTGTGGACCTATTGTTGGGTTCAGAAGCTACAGGCGGTGTTTCTCAAAGTCCAGATCCAGCGGCAGATTTAAGATTTGTTAAAGATCTTGGAACTCCAAATTCTGTTAAAGTTGGTGATGTTGTTTGTTTAAAATATAGTGAAAAAGTATGGTTGGAAAATAAATTTGCTACAAGGTCTGAAAATGTAAATCCATTCCACGTTGTTAACTGGATTGGTGTTATTGAATTGAATCCAGCTACAGATACTTGGGTTGAAACTAAAAAATCAAAGAGAACTATTGACCAAGAAGGTAATTATGAAGAGACAGTAAAACAACTCGCTATTGATACAAATACAGGTCTTTCTCCTATAGATTGGGGTTCATGGGAAACAACTTGGACAGGAAGTCAAATAACAAATACTAGAAATGTTGGAAGAATAAGAACAGGTACTTCTACAATAGGTAGAAGTACCTCAAGAGGAGGTTTCCAACATGGAAGAGGAATTCCTATTACAACTACAACAACTTTTAGAGATACTTTCCTTAATTTCAGGGATGTAACTACTTTAACCACTACAAAACAATCTAGAGAAGGAATTCAGTATAAAGTTGGCGAAAAATTTGATAGCACCAATTTGGGGGATAGGGTAGTATCTACCGATGTAATTCACACAATGCGTTCTAGAAATATAGAATTTATCGCAAAGAGATTAAAACCCAGTACAAGACTTTATGCGTTCTTTGATAATGTTGATGTGAACAAGTACATTGTTCCAAAACTTTTGGAAATTCGGATGAACAGTGGTTCTTTCCAAGTAGGTGAAACTGTAGTTGCTACTTCTGGAACAGTTTCTGCTAGATTTAGACTTGCAAAGTTAAATCACAAATACGGCCCATATAATTCTCCAGAGCAAGTTTATGTGAAAAATCCATACAAAACAAATGAGAATATTCCATTATCATATTCAAGTACATCTACATTACTAAACATAGATACTGCTAGTTTAGAACTGCAATCAGATTCTAAGTTTTATGGATATGTTGCAAAAAATATGCAACTTAAGGGCGAAACTAGTGGCGCAGTTGCTACAATAAGCAATTTGAGATTGATTAGTGATTCAGCTGGTACTATTATTGGATCGCTTTTTATTCCAGATGCTACTTTACAATCAGCACCTAGTTTTGAAACCGGAACTAAAACTTTTACACTTACAACAAGTAAACAGAACTCAACTATTTCTGGAAGCAAAGATAGTTCTGCTGAAGCTACATATACTTCTTCTGGTACACTTAATAATACTGAGGAAGTGACTCTAAGAATTAGAAATGCAACAATTGAAAGAAATGTAAAGTCTGGACAAAGAACTTTAGTTGAAGAAACTACTAGTTTACGATCCAATACTACTTTCTCTGATAGATCAGTATCTCAGACTAGATGGGTTGATCCACTTGCACAATCTTTCGAAGTTCCAGAAACTCCTGGTGTATTTTTGACTAAGGTTGACATTTTCTTCAAAACAAAAGATACAAAAAATCTACCTGTTACATTACAGGTGAGAACAATGCAAACTGGTTTACCTACGACAGAAATATTACCTTTCGGAGAAGTGGTTCTAGATCCTTCTCAAGTTTCTTTATCCAATGACGCTACTGTTGCAACAACCTTTACTTTCCCATCACCAGTGTATTGTGAAGGTGGTAAAACATATTCTGTTGTACTCTTGTCAGCTTCCAACGAATATACTGTTTGGATTTCTAGAATGGGTGAGGAGGATATCTCTACTATTAATCTGGCAGAGTCTGAAAAGATATTGGTTTCACAACAACCACTTTTAGGATCCTTGTTTAAATCTCAAAATGGTGCTACTTGGGATCCTAGTCAATATGAGGACCTTAAGTTAAGGATTTATAGAGGTGTTTTCTATAAAGGAACTTCTACAGTAAGATTCTATAACCCAGAACTGAACATTGGTAACAGACAAATTGCAACTCTAAGACCAAATCCAATTGATACTATTTCAAGATCGATTTTGGTTGGTGTTGCTAAAAGTTTCACAACTGTAGAACAGTCTGGACTATCCCCTGGAGTAAGTATTCTCCAAAGTAATAATTCTAAGTTCTCTGGAAAACTTAAGAAAGTGGCAGGAGCAATTGGAATTGGTAGTGAGTTGTTGATAACAAATGCTGGTTCTGCATTTACATCTGGAACAATTAGTTATCCAAATGTAGATCTTATCGCACTTACTGGAAGAGGTATTGGTGGAAAAGTAGAACTAACTGTGGATAATGGAGTTGCAATTGCGGCAACAGTTTCTATTGGTGGAACTGGTTATTCCGCTGGTGATGCGGTAACTATCGATTATGACGATACTGATGGTAGAGGTAAGAATTTAGTACTAACTTTACCTAATAGTGTTGGGATTATATCAGCATTTAATACTCTTTTGGTTGACCAGGTTCAGGGAAATCTTACACAAAATGATGTCGATCCTTTATATTATGTTGGAACTGGTGGAACCACCACACTTACAGGGGCAACTGTAAAATATAGTTCTGTTGAATCTGACGGTTTGCATTTCAGAGTCACTCATAGGAATCATGGAATGTATGGTGATAATGACTTTGTTACTATTTCTGGAGTTCAACCAAATGTTAAACCAGTAACTCTTTCAGCTTCTGTTTCTCCATCTTCAACGAGTAATATTACTTTATCTTCAGTTGGCATATTTACTTCTTTTGAAAATATTCCTGTAAGTTCTTTAAATCCTGGTTACATTCTAATTGAAGATGAGGTGATTAAGTATACTGGAGTTATTACTAGTACCAACAGTATTACTGGAATTCAGAGAAATATTGATAATACTATATCTGGTTCCTATGCAGTTGATACCAATGTATTTAAATATGAACTTAGTGGAGTTTCTTTAACTAGAATTAACAGAACTCATAATCTCGCTGATGCTGACCAATCTAAGTATCCAAACGATTTGGATTCTTATTACATTAAGATGTCTCAGGCAAACATAGTTGGATCCGCATTCACAGACAGAAGTTCGACGAATGTAAATTCCTTCCCAGAATTATATTTCTCTAATAATAATTCTTGTGGTTCATATGATGTTGTTCCATTAGTATCATCTAATAGGGGAGCAAAAGCAACTCAAAATATACCATTCTCGATTATTAGACCAAATGTGGAAATAATGTTACCTAATGGAACTAGTGCCTCAGCAAGGGTTAGAACTTTTTCTGGAGGATCAATAGATTCTACTTTAGTCCCATATGTTGATCAAGGTTATGAGACTGTTGCTTTGAACAAAACTAATACTTTAACTTCACCAAGAATAATTGCTTCCAAAGTAAATGAAAATGAATATTTAAGTCAATTCCCAGGTAAAAAATCATTTACTATGGAAATTGACATGACATCTAACAATGATCTTGTAACTCCAATGATTGACTTAGACAGAGTTAATTTAATTACAATTAATAATAGAATTAACTCAAAAGTTTCAAATTATTCTACTGATTTTAGAGTAAATACACTTGAATCAGATCCAACAGCATCTACATATTTGAGTAAGATTGTTATTCTTGAAAACCCCGCTGATACAATCAAAGTATTATTCGATGCTTATAGACATTCCACTAATGATATAAGAGTTCTTTACAGATTATTCAAAACCGATTCTAATGTAGAACCTCTTTGGGAGTTATTCCCAGGATATGATAATTTGGATGTGAATGGAAACATCAAAGATCCTGAAAAAAATAGTGGACTTTCTGATAAGAATACGATCGCTTCTGCTAATGATGAAGATTTTAGATCATATGAATATAATACTAAGGATCTTCCTCAGTTCCAAGGATTCCAAATAAAGATACTGATGACGGGAACAAATAGTGCATATGTTCCAAAAATCAAAAATCTTAGATCAATAGCTACTATCTAAAATGAAATTAATTCCTATAGAACACAGTAATAATTTACATAGGGATTCGGATTCTAATGCAGTGATTAATACTTCAAAGTCGGAATTTGAATCCTATATTGAACTGAAAAAAGGAAAACTAAAAGAAAAAACAGAGATTGAGACTTTAAAAAATGAAGTTGGGGAATTAAAAGATTTGATGAAATTAATAATTCAAAAGTTAGATAACAATTCATAAATAATTAAAAAAGGAATCTAATAATGCCTGCAAGGAATGTAAATTTAGTTCTTGAACAGGGGGTTGACTTTCAAGCCACTTTTACGATCCTCAACGTCAATAATTCTCCACTAAATCTTACTGGTTATAGTGGAATTTCATCTATAAGAAAACATCCATCTTCCACTACTGCTTATCCACTAAGTGTATCTTTTCCAGATAGACTGAATGGAAAAATAACCGTTTCTATGGGTTACACATCAACAGATGTTATTGAAGGCGGTAGATATGTTTATGATCTTGTATTAATATCTCCACAAGCATATAGAACCCGAGCTATTCAAGGTAATGTCCTCGTAACCCCTGGTGTTTCATCATGACAAATAGTTATATTGTAACATTAAACGAACCCGGTGATTATAGAGTCGGTGTAGACTACGAAATCCCGACTAAATCAATCCAATATTCCAATATCATATTGGATGATATTTCATCACAACTTAATGGTGTTGATACTACTTTTGCATTATTAAGTGGCGGAACCTCATACGTTCCCATTAATGATCAACAGATAATTGTAATGGTTAATCAAACCATACTAAAACCAGTAAAAGATTATACCACATCTACAAGTAATATTATATTTACAACAGCTCCTCTTGCATCGGATGACATAACAATTGTTGCATTAGCTTCTGCTGCTGATTTGACTAGAACACTCAATTACGTTATTGATAGTGGATCTATTGCAATGTTACCTGGTGACAAGGGGTTCATAACACTTGATGTTGGAGGAACTCTTGAGACTTTGACTATTTTTTCCGAACAAACCGGAAATTTAACAATAGACATATTAAAGTCTGACTTCGATACTTTCCCTGCATTTACTTCTATAGTTGGTGGAGTTTATCCATCATTTACAGGAGATCAAAAACTTCGTGATGATAATTTAACTGGTTGGACAAAAAATGTTGCTGCAGGAGATATAATAAAATTCAACGTAGTTGGGGTAAGTGATATCAATAGATTTACAGTGTCTTTAAAATTAAAATTATAAATAAACATAGAATATAAAAAATCATAGCCTGCAGGGAGTTGTTTAAATGGCACTATTAGTTCCAAATATTGGAGAACTTGAGTCGCTCAGGTACTTGGTTGCACAGAACAATCATACCCAGAGTTTAACAGACCAGTCTCCCAGAAACTTAGTTCTTAAACTTTTTACAAGCAATACAACTCCTACTGAGGGTGATGTTCCTTCGACATCTGCATATTTTGAACCATATGGTATTGGTAATACAAATGCATATGGATATGCTCCTTATACTGGATATCCTTTCTGTGTAAACAACAGAACTGATCAAAATTATTCATCACAAACTGGAATTCTACTAAACGGTTCTAGATGGGTAATTAGTCAGGTAGGTGGTGGAACAACAGCTGCATATCCAGAACAATCATATACATTTACTGGTCAAGCTGGAGACGTATATGGATATTATGTAACTCGTGCAAATAATATGCCAGTTACAGTTCAGGGTGTGGAACACTATGCTTCAGTAGGAGTAGGTACAACTGTATCGAAGGGCACTGGAATTGACCCAACAATTGGTGTTGTAGGAAATAGATATCTAACATTAAATGTTAATGATAATACTAATGACTTGACTCTTGGAATGGAAGTCAGCAATTCAAATCCTGGAATCCAAACAGGAACCAAAGTCGTAGGTATAGATAGAGCTCTAAATGTAGTATACTTGGATTTACCACTAATTGATAATATTCAGGCTGCTACAGATCCAACTGTAGAATTTGAATTTTCTAAAGTTGTTGCAAATGGACACCAACTTGTAAATGGTGATGTAATTTATATTGCTGCTGGTGCTGGTAACACAACCCTTGTGTCAAACGTATATACAGTTTTCTCTGTTCCAAATGCTAATGAGTTTTTAACAACTCCCGCATTAGGTAAAACTCTAAATGGTGTTGTTGGTCTAGATACTTGTACCCTCTATTCAAGTATCATGTATGCAGAGAGATTTACTAATGGTCCTTACACCATTTCAAATAACGGTGACCAAATCAAAATTACCTTGAACATCGCTCTCGACTGATTTTTCTATTGATTAAAACAAAAAATACTTTTTGAATGTGAGAGGGTTGCTATTTTATGGCGATCCTCTCTTTTTGTCACTAGGAACTTGTGTAAATTACGATGCCAACTTTAAATTGTACATATACATTTAACTTATTTACGGGAGTAAATCCTTATCTAGAAGAGGATTTTGGCCAAATAACTTCTCCTGTAGATGTTGATGTCGATTATGGTAATGATTTAAACCCTAGTAATGTTGCTTGTGGTGGCGTTCAAACTCAAGATTTACCAAACTTCTCTTCAACTTTATTCAGTTTTGATAATAATTTAGTAACTAATGATAATGATCTTGAGTTACAAACCGAAGATTACGGAATAATAACAGAAACAAGTGATCTAATTCCTGGTGAAGGATCAGTTCCACCATATCCACCAAATGCAGGAAAACTTTCTGTTGGTGGTGGAATGTCTGAAGAAACTACCAGATACGTTCCACATTATGGTATAGATCAAAATATTGGAATTGGAACTATAGGACTTCAATTCCAAGGTGAAGTATATATTTACCTACCAGTATATCCTCGCGGTAGTGATGTTCCCGGATCTGGTAAAGGCACAATTGGTGTTACGGGTATTGCAGGTCAGATATTTTCTCCGCAATACACAAGTACAGTTCCATTTATATTCATTGGAACAGGTCCAGAATCATTTATACGTGACACATATATTGGAAACGGATCTTTTGATGGATTCATTACTGGTGATGCTGAGACTCAGGTTAATTTCCTATATGATGGTTATGGAGATAGAGCTCAACCAGGAACATCTGGTAAGATAAAACTTGGACTTGGGGATGAAGAATTCATCCTAAGAACTATTGCGAATGAATTGGGTTCTGGTGTCATATCACTTTCAGGAACATCTATAGTTCCTATATTAACTTTTGGTTATCAGGGAAGTGGTACTATAAGTGCATTATCTGGTGCTGCAGAAGCTTCTGTTATCCAAACAGAGGCAGTAACTGACACTGCGATCTTCAATATCGTGGGATCTGGTGAAGAATCATTCTCCAGAATAGATCCAGATGATACGATATTATATATTTTTAATGGTCAACTTGTTGAAAGTAGAACAAAGAATCATATTGTAGATGTTGATCCAATAACTTTAAGTGGAGATGCGTCAACTTTATATGTACCATCAATAGTTGGTTTAACTGAAGTTAGATTCCCAACTTACTTTGTTGATGATGATAAGTATGATACTTGTGATAATGATAATCTACTAACAGATTCCGAATCTTCTGCGGATATAGCGTTTGTTGAGAGTGTTGTAGAAAATACAATACTATATCAAATAGATGGAGATTCTATTACTGCGGTAGAGTTTGAATATACCGCTCCAAATCCTGTTGGCACTTTCAATGTATCTGGAAATGCGTCAGATATTAAACTAACAAATGTTGAAGTTGGTGGTGGCAATTTCATATCATTCTCTTCTGGTGCAATACAAATAGGTCCAGTCTATAAAGGAACTGGATCTCTGTTTGTTATATCTGGTGCTTCTGAGTCCTTCTCTGAAAAATATGAAGAGACTTCCATCTTACTAAGCGTATTTGGATCTGCAATAACAAATATTTCGCCTTCTTTCGTTGGTGTTGGTTCATACAATATCACCGGAAACGCTATAACTTCAGAAATAAATTCTTATCTAAAGGTTGGTTCTGGTTTATTCGTAATCTCAGGTCAGGTTATATTCCCAGATGTTAAGTTTATTCCTTCGGCTGTAACTGGTGGAACAATATCTATCCTTGGATCATCTCAGAATTCTTTATCCAAGATATTCAACACTTCCGGAACTTTATTTACACTTGCATCTGGATTGGAATCGTTCGTTCCAGATGGTTATGTTGGCTTTGGTACTATTAACACTGTTCAACTGGCCTCAGAGGATTCCTACATTCCATTTGAGATTCCTAGAGTATTTTCTATTATCATCTAATTAGAATAAATAACTCAGAAGAAATAGTACTTTGAGTCGTAAGGTAATACAATGACCAAACAGATACAACTCAGAAGAGGGACGACATCAGAACATTTACTTTTTACGGGAGCAAATGGTGAAATAACATATGACACTACCCTAAAAGTAGTAACTGTACACGATGCAGAAACTCTTGGTGGTAATTATCTTGTAGGGTCAGCAACAACTCAAGCAATTAGTAATAAAATATGGTTAGGTATAGGCACTGACAGTGTATCTGGTGAAGTAAGATTACTGAGTATTGGCGATGCCAACATAGAGGGAAATTTACTATTAAGAAGTTTAGATATAACTTATAGGGATCCATTCAGTAGACCTGGTACTACAGAAAATCCAAGCACAACTACTGTAACGGGTATCAATACTTCTGACATCAGAGTTGGTTATGGAGTAAGTGGGATAGCTGTATCTGCTGGAACTACTGTAATTTCCGTTGGACTTAGTTCCGTTACTTTATCCAATGTAACTACTCAGGATGGTGTAACGGAGTCATTTATTTTTAGTGATCCTAAGAGTGGGTCAGCTTCTGTTCATATTTTAGATGTAGATTTTGGCGATGTTGATGATTTAACTGTTGGAACTGCACTTTCAGTTACAGGAAATTCATATGTTGTTGGATATTCTACTTTTGTAAACATATCAAGATTTGAAGACAAGGTAATATTTGATAGTACAAATTCAATTCAACTACCTGTGGGTGGTACTGGAGATAGAGATCCTTCACCTGTAACAGGACAGATCAGATTTAATACTGACGACAATACCTTCGAAGGTTATGATGGCGTTGCCTGGGGTTCCCTGGGTGGTGTTAAGGACATTGATGGTGATACTTATATAGCACCTGAAACAAGTCCAGGATCAGATGAAGATACATTGTATCTCTACACTGGTGGAAGTCTCTCTGGCACGATCTCATCGACCACTGGCGCTGTCTTTAACGTTAATGTTGGAGTGGGTTAAACCCAACCTTCATCTACGTTGGATATTA
>WOR8_10002155_pt1 | contig 19657 bp, 15 predicted proteins | sample DeeMarSeWOR38_10_FD_19890 | JGI IMG/M metagenome (IMG submission 19890)
CGATCTGCCCGGAAATCATCAGGCAGATGTGTTGCATATCTATGATCTGGTTTTTTTTATCGATAATTGATTTGATATTGCCATCTCCTCCTCCGCCTCTTTGATCATGCCTTTCTGAACATAGAAGCGGGAAAGAGCGGTGTGCGCCAGCGGATCTCGGGGATTGACATCGACCAGCCTGCGGGCATAGAGGATGGCCTGATCGAGATCTCCTATTTTATTGTAGGTCTCGGCGATGGCATTCAAAGCCAGATCAAATTTCGGATCCAACTGAAGAGCGCTGGAAAAAAAATTGACCGCATTTTCATAATCCCCTGCGGCATAATGCTGAAAACCCTGATTCAGTAATTCATTTTTAGTCATAAAATGTATCTTACTTAATCATGTGTTAAATCTTTCATTTCAATAATTCATGATGATTAAAATGCTTTGTACCGGATTAAAAGTTTATTTGTCCGCGTCATCCCGCCTGTGCCGGATATTCCTGCATTTATAACTTTATCGGCAGTAACAAGGCGGTGTGATATGAAATAATCATTACGATATTGAACCAAAGGTAGACACGCAGCAAGGTCAGCATATGTATCGGATAGCAGTCAAATCGTGTCTAACTTCAATAGGCGGATATCGCCAAGATTCAGTCATGATCAATAACGAAATCGATTATACGGTTGGGACTTACCAATGCACCGGAGGAATTCTGATCATCAGGAAAAGAGATCGAGAATATCGGATTTGGTAAGAGTTTTAAATAATCCTGACTCCGCGCTGATCAGCTTTTGAACCAGTTCTTTCTTCTGTTGCTGCAATTGCAGGATTTTTTCTTCGACTGAGTCCTTCGTGATCAGTTTATATGTAAAAACCTTTTTGGTCTGGCCGATACGATGAGCTCTGTCGCTTGCCTGCATTTCGACGGCAGGATTCCACCAGGGATCGTAGTGGATAACGTAATCTGCTGCTGTGAGATTCAAGCCGATGCCACCGGCTTTCAGGCTGATCAGAAAGATCTGCACGTCTTCATCGTTCTGGAATTTATCGACCGCTGCTTCACGGTCCTTGGTCTGACCGTCCAGGTATGCATAATCAAGCGCTTCCTGTTCCAGGTGCTCGCGAATTATGCCCAGCATCTTGACGAACTGGGAGAAAACGAGCACTTTATGATTTTCAGAAATAATTTCATCGATCATCAGTTTCAGAGCTTCATATTTGCCTGATTCATCTTCGTAAGTCCGATCTATCAGCCCGGGGTGGCAGGCAACCTGACGTAATTTGGTTAGCCCCTCGAGGATCCGCATAGTGGATTTGCCGACTCCTTTTGACTCGATTTCCGATATGATACTGCTGCGGTAAGATTCACGTACCTGATCATATAGCTTTTGTTGCGCCTCACTCATCGGTGAGTAGGTAACATTCTCGACTTTTGGCGGCAATTCCTTGACCACTTCTTCTTTGGTGCGGCGCAGGATGAAGGGATAGATGAGCCGCTTGAGCGTGCCGGCGACCTGCGCATCCTGTTCCTTTTCGATCGGCCGCATGAAATTATCCTTGAAAAAGGTCTGGCCGCCAAGCAGACCCGGGCTGAGAAACGAGAATTGCGACCATAATTCCAGGGAGTTATTCTCCACCGGTGTACCGGTGAGCGCCAGACGGTTTTTCGCGTTCAATCCCCTTGCTGCCTGAGCGGTTTCCGATTGCGGATTTTTAATATTTTGCGATTCGTCGAGAATAGCATAATAGAAAGGGATTTCAGACAGAAATGAAATATCCCGCCGCAGATGTCCGTAAGTCGTAAGGATGAGTGCTTTTTTACGCAACCGCCGCACATCACGGGTCCGTTTTGTACCGTAATGAAGTTCATAATCGATTTCAGGAGTGAATTTTTCAATTTCCCGCTGCCAGTTAAATAAAACCGATGTTGGCGACACGATCAGATTCGGCCCCTGGTTTTTATTGATGTGTTGCTGAAGCAGGGCCAGAGTCTGGACTGTTTTACCAAGGCCCATATCATCCGCCAGGCATCCGCCGAAACTGAACTCACTCAGAAAATTTAGCCAGTTGTAGCCGGCACGCTGGTAGTCACGCAATTCTCCGCGTAAATTTGGTGGTAAGGGGTAATTTTTAATATGCGTGAACTGCTCCAGTCGGGCGATTTTCTCTCCACTTCCATGATCAATCTGTTTACTGTCGGCTTCATCCATTAGTTTATCGACAAACGAAAGATGATGATCCCTGAACCGGATAACAGAATCCGCAGATTGACCGAATTCGATCAGGTATTGAAATTTCTGGATGAGTTTTTCAGGCAGGCGGGCAATAGTACCATCCTTTAATCGGACGAATTTTTTTTCTTTCTGAAGGGCTTTTTTAAGTTCAGCAAGGGTCAGCGGGATGCCATTAAACTCAATATCCAGATTAAGATCAAACCAGTCAACTTCTGAGGAAAGGGCCATGGAAATTTTTGGTTTTTTACGGTTTACGCGAAAGCGTGCCAGACTTTCTTCGCCCATAATCTCGAAACCGGCTTTGCCCAGTGCCGGCAGCCCATCGAAGAGCCATTCCAGTGCCATGTCAAAATTGGCGTAAAATAATCCCGGTGTATCCTCGATAATGTTACTGTTTACGATCAGGTTGCGAATTTCTTCCTCGACAGCCCGCTGCCGTTTAACCCGGATTATCTGATTTTTTTTCTTATCATAATGCAGAAACTGATCGGTGCCCTGATTGAAGGATACCTCAACATTATCATATAGTAAAGACAAGGAAACGACCAGCTGTTCGTCCATTTCTTCGAGATAAATCCGTTTTCCGGTAACTTCGGTAAGTTCCTGAACATCAATTCCTTCCGGGAATTCGAGATAAGGAAATATCGGGAGTTTTGCCAGATAGTCGGAAATGAATACATGATATTCTTCTTTCGAAAGGGATACTTTTAATCCTTCTGCTACAAATGGTTTCAAATACGAGTAATCAAACGGGAAAGGGCACATGTGCAGTTCGCCGTTACTGTAGAACCAGATCGGACGGGTGGTAAGAACCTTCACTTTTTCATCAACCCGTAGTTCCTCCATATCACGGACAAAAAAAGGCTGAAAGTTATAGTGGTTGTTGGTTTCTTCGAGTCTGAAGACCAGTCGCCAAGGTTTTCTTCCGAATCTTACGCGCGGCCCGATAGAGCCATCTTCATTTTTTAGATGGATTTCACTTTTGCGCAGCAGGTTGAAAATCTCGCCTGCATCCAGACCGAAACTAAGATAGGAAGCTTCAAGCCTTCCACGATAGTAGGTTGACGTCTGCTGCGATTGCAGACGTTCAAGGTATGATATGGCAATCAGGTCACTGGAGGTGTTAAAGACATTCTGCTTGGAGAGCTCATTAAAAGATGGCTCCTGCAGGCGGCCATAGGTACCGTCTTTTTTCATATAGACCTTTATGGGCTTCAGGTTCCAATAGTTTTCAAGCAAATGAATAATATATACCAGGTTCCAACGAACTTCTTCGGAAAAATCTGTGTTGACCTTTTGGATGGCGATCTGCTTTTCGAAGTACTCTCGCCAGTTACCGGTTGTTTCCAGCTCGTCTTCCCGGACATGATCCTCGATAACAGCCAGAGCAGCAGCAACAGCGTGTTTGCAGATATAATTGTAGGGACAGGTGCAGACAGCTTCAAAAAACCGGTCATCGGAACTGATTCTGACGACATAGGGATGGCTGCCGTGCACGATCGCAACGACAGAAGAATGATCCCAGTTCGAAATTTTAACTTTTCCGTCCTTGAAATAACTCAGACCCTGTTCAAAGATGATATCCGGGACCTTTTCACGCAGTTCTTTGATATTAATGCTGATCAACGATTTGCCTCACATCCAAAAAATACCCATGGTAATCATTAAATATAGTTATATTATATCTCGTGTACAAATGGATTTAACGATTCTTTTAAAATTTTATCTCTTCGCCTCAGGCCCTGCCTTATCCCCTGTTAAATGGGAAATCATCGTCCTCCCGAAGTTATACATTACGTCTATTAACAGAGTAAAGAAAACAGAATTAGCGACAATTTATTTCATAATCCCGATTTAAGAATTGAATCCAGTCGGAAAAATCCATATTCATAAGGCAGACAAATCTTTATCGTTCTCCTTTATTATTCCCGTCTGCTTCCGATAGCCTGCCTATTTCATTTAACAGCATCTGTTGATCCTTATGGCATATAAACGAAGGGTTATATGCCTTTCATTTCTTTAACCTGCGAGTTTGTATTTAATGAGTCATCCTCCTAAATTCTGCCGCATATATGCTACCCAAGAATCTTATAAAAAGCTTTACAATCGGATTTATTCCCTTACTTGTTTTCATTTTCGCGGATGAGCTGTTCGGCACGGAAATCGGTCTTGCTGTTGCCATCGCTGTAGGCAGCGGGGAATTAATCTATCATTATTTTCGATATCGTCTGATCGAAAAATTTGTACTTTTTGACACCGGGCTTATCGTTCTCCTCGGGCTGATCTCCCTGTCATTACATGATGAAATATATTTTAAACTGAAGCCGGCACTCATCGAAGGTATCCTGCTTATTCTGCTCGGAATCCATGCGTTTTCAAAAAAACCGGTGCTGCTTATGCTCGGTAAACGATACCTGAAGGACATGCAGATAAATCCTTCGCAGGAAAGGATGATCAGAGTAATGAGTCGTTGGCTGGTTTTGATTGTAAGTATCCACATTGGCCTGATCGTCTATGCCGCCTATTTTATGAGCAAGGAAGCCTGGGCCTTCTTTTCCGGTGGCCTGTTCTATATCCTGTTCGGTGTTATTTTTGTCGGACAATTGATCTACCTGCGATTTATCAGAAAACCGGTTGCACAGTTTACCGCTCAACCGGGGGAGGAATGGTTTGATCTTGTCGATCCCGAAGGCAAGATCATTGGAAAAGCACCACGGTCGGCCGTTCATGGCAATCCAAAATATCTGCACCCGGTGGTGCATTTGCATATTTTTAATAAAAACGGACAATTGTATCTCCAAAAAAGATCGCATAACAAGGAAGTGCAACCAGGGAAGTGGGATACAGCCGTCGGTGGACATATAAATTCAGGGGAGGATGTGATTGCCGCTCTGAAAAGAGAATCTGAAGAAGAATTAGGTATAAAACATGATAATTTCCAACCCCTCTACCGGTATGTCATGCGCAACGAATTCGAGAGTGAATTGGTGCATACCTTCCGGTTAACATTTAACGGACCGTTTCGCATAAATCGCAATGAAATAGAATTTGGCAGATTTTGGTCTCTGAAAGAAATTGAACGCAATCTGGGGAAGGAAATATTTACACCGAACTTCGAACAGGAATTCCGGATGCTCCAGAAAATCCTCGTTCACAAATCTAAATAACGGGATCTCTTTATGGCTTTAAAAATTGCATTATTCCTATGTCTGCCATACATCATAGTTGCCGGTGAACTCAGTACCCCGGCAGAGTATCTGAATATCGAGGTCGGAAAAGACCGAACACTGATTGGCTGGGAACAAATCCACCGCTATTTTAATTATATCGGTGAAAATTCCGACCGGGTCTTGATCGAACACCTCGGGCAAACAACCCTTGGACGGGATTTTATCATGGCAGTCATTGCCGACGAACAAAACATCGCACGTCTGGCTCAGATCCGGGAAAATCAGCAGAAACTGGTACATGGTCATATGATGACTGAAGAGGAAACTGCAGCATTGATCTCAGACACACCGCTTATACTGCTGGTTACATTCAATATTCATTCCACCGAAATCGGCGGCAGTCAGGTGGCGGTGGAACTTCTACACGAATTAGCTGCCCGCGATCAGGCTTTAGCGCATAACATTTTGGTGTTAATGGTCCCGTCGGTTAATCCTGACGGGCAGCAGATGGTTACTGACTGGTATCAGAATTATGTACATACCAGTTATGAGGGGGCCCCGCTGCCGCGACTTTATCATCATTATGCGGGACATGATAATAATCGTGACTGGCATTATTTCAATCTCCAGGAGTCGAAACTGCTGGGCCATGTGCTGTACCACAAGTGGTTGCCGGAAATTGTCTACGATCAGCATCAGATGGGATCGCGGGGACCAAGGATATTTCTCCCGCCATATGCCGATCCGGTCAATCCTGTGATACCACCGGCATTGACCGCCCAGGTCAATTTTATCGGTGAAAAAGTGGTTTCGGATCTGCATAATGCCGGATTTCAGGGTATAGCCACGGGAACAATATTTAATGCTTATTTCCAGGGGACGCTCTCGAAAACCCCCCTGTGGCACAATCGTATCGGAATACTATGTGAAATCGCAAGTACACGAATAGCCAGTCCGTTGTTTTTCCCTTACGGCAGCCTGGAAAGTTTCGGCCCAGACCTTCCGGAATATAAATCGCAAAGCAATTTCCTAGATCCCTGGCCGGGTGGCTGGTGGCGTCTCCGGAATATTATGGATCTTGAAAAAGCGGTTTTCTATTCAATCCTGAATACTGCTGCGTTTGATCATTACCGAATAAAACAACAATTTACCAGGCTTAACGTGGAAAATATCAGGCTGGGGAGGTCACAGGCACCGTATGGATATTTTATTCCGGCAGATCAGCGTGACCGGTCGGTACTGAAAGAAATGCTGATAAAACTTCAGCGTGCCGGGGTGGTGATCGACTCGCTGAAACAGAGTGCAAATCTCGGACTGAGACAATTTGATCAGGGGACATTTTATATTAGCTGCGCGCAACCTGCGCGAAATTATATCATCGATCTTTTTCAGGTGCATCATTATCCGGAGCGAAGGCAGTATCCCGGCGGACCGCCGTTGGAACCTTACGATGTGACAACCTGGAATATGCCGCTCCAGATGGGTGTTGAAGTGTTTGAGGATATGACCGGCATTCTTCCGGAAACCATGCCGGTCGAACACATCGATGACCTGCTCTTTGATGGTTCAACAAACGGGTCAGGCAATTATGTGCTCTTCGGTCCCGGATCAAACTGGAGTGTCAGCATGGCACTGCGCCTGACTGAACAAGGGAAACCGGTTAGGCAGGCGTTGGAATCATTCCGGAGTGACGATATGAGCTTTCCGCCAGGAACTTTCCTGGTTGATACAGAGGGGGATAAAGCCGGAATTTGTAAAATGCTGAATACACATGGAATCGACACACATCAATGCCAAAGCCTGCCTGCTATACGAATGAAGACTATAGGTCGTGGGGATATTGCACTATATCAACCCGTATTTCCCAGTATGGATGAAGGCTGGACCCGCTGGTTGCTGGACACATACAATATCAAATATAAGACAATTGACACACGCCGGTTGGAAGAAGATAAAATCGACCGGAATGTCAGGACACTGATCATACCGAGTTTACGGCCGGAGGTACTTGCCAAAGGGATGGGGGCATATTATGAGAAGGACAGAAAGATTGCTGACATTCAAATCCCGCCGGAATATATGGTCGGCCTGGGTAAAGCCGGAGTGGCACAAATTCGTCAGTTCGTAAATGGTGGCGGCAGGTTGATCCTGTTGCACCAGTCCATCAGATTTTTCGCCGATTCGCTCGGTCTGCCGGTTTTAGTGCTGAACCAGAATTTACCGCGAGATGAATTTTATGTTCCCGGGGCGCTGCTGCATATGGAAGTGGATCCGACAAACTATCTCTGTTATGGACTGCCCCGGAGAATTAATGTATTCTACGACAGCCGGGGGGTAGTCATCAAATTATTGCCCTATGTCCAGGAGGTGCGGACACCGGGTATCTTTCCGGAACATAATCTGTTGAGCAGTGGATGGATACTCGGAAATACATGGCTGCATAATCGTGTAGGTTTAGCCGATATCCCGGTTGGTGAGGGAAATGTCATCCTGATAGGCTTCCGGCCTCAGCACCGCGGCCAGACTTACGGAACCTTCGGATTATTGTTCAACAGCCTGATCCCCTGACGTTTTCTTTTTAGCTACCAGAATGACAGTTGATCTTGCCTGCGCGGTGTACCTGATCTGATCATTCAGGCGTTTTGCATTCCCAAAGGTAGAAATATCATCAGGGGTTTTGAGCGCTGTATCGGCAAACCTGTACCAGTGCATTGGTGTAACCGACGGTAGTTGAAAAGTCTGTTTTTTTGTATTCATATTAGAAATTACGAAAATATGGCATGTCTCATCCCGTGATGGAAGAAGATAAAATGCCAGACTATGACTCTCATTGCTCCAATCTGGCTGGTTCAGCTGTGTCCCGTGCCAGCTGATCGGGGGCGTACCCTGCGGATCATCCTCAAAGAAATCATGTCGCTGCAGACAGCCATGAAGTTTGCGAAAATGGATGAGTTGCTTCACAAAGCGGTGCAAATCGCTATGTTTTTTCAGTAGGGTCCAGTCGAGCCAGCTGATCTGATTATCCTGACAATAGGCATTATTGTTCCCATGCTGGGTGCGGCCGAACTCGTCTCCGGCAACCATCATCGGTACACCCTGGGCCAGGAGCAGATGGGCTATAAAGTTTTTCATCTGCTGTTTACGCAGTTTCAAAATGCGGGGATTGGTCGATTCACCCTCTTTCCCGCAATTCCAGCTCAAATTCTGATTATGGCCGTCACGGTTATTCTCACCGTTGACCATATTATGCTTTCTGTCGTAGGATACCAGATCATGGAGGGTAAAGCCATCATGGCTGGTGATAAAGTTTACGCTATGATAAGGTTTGCGCTTACTTGGCCGGTAAAGATCCGCGCTGCCGGCGATGCGAGTGGCAACCACCGGAATGACTCCGGCATCGCCCCGGATGTAGCGGCGTAATTCATCGCGGAATTTATCATTCCATTCAGCCCATTTCTGCCAGGCGGGAAAGCTGCCTACCTGATATAAACCGGCTGCATCCCAGGCTTCTGCAATCAGTTTAACGTTGCTCAGAACCGGGTCTTTAGAAATGCGTTCGATAACCGGTGGTGAGCTCAGTATCGTCCCCCCTTCACCACGGCACAATATGGAGGCAAGATCAAAACGGAAGCCATCGATATGCATTTCGGTTACCCAGTAGCGCAGACTATGCAGTAGCAGGTCACTGGTAACCGGGTGATTACAATTAACCGTATTACCGCAACCGGTAAGATTAAGCATCGAACCTTTCGTTTTATCGAGAAGATAATAAACATCCGGTGCCAGCGCTTTGAAATTTATTACCGGTCCTTCAGGTCCGTCCTCGCCGGTATGATTGAAAACAATATCCAGAATAACTTCAATGCCGGCGAGATGAAACGCTCTTACCATTTTTTTAAACTCGGTGATTGCCCCACCTTTGTTCGGATATGCCGCATATCCGGCCTTTGGTATCAGGAACGAAATCGGATCATACCCCCAGTAATTGAGTAACGGTTTTCCGCTTTCGGGACTGACCACGTGCTTATTGGTTTCATCAAATTCGGTAATTGGAAGCAGTTCCACGGCAGTGATGCCAAGATCTTTCAGATAAGGTATTTTTTCTGTTAAACCGAGATAAGTACCCGGATGATTCACTCCTGAAGAAGTATGACGGGTAAATCCGCGGATGTGGAGTTCGTATATGACCGAATTCGCCAGTGGTGTCATAAGCGGAGTGTCATCTCCCCAGTCAAACTCATTCTGAACAATAAGATTCCGTCGCCGGTTATTTTCACGGCCGCCCCAGTTCTCTCCACCTGCATACGCCTGAGCATACGGATCAAGAATATAAAGATCCGGGGGAATCCCGGGTGCGTGTATGATATATCCATATTCGGTGCCGACAGGTATGTCCGGTACATGTACATGCCATATCTCACCGGTACAGTGGATTGGTTTTTCGAGCACTATTTTTCTGGCGGGATCAAAAGTTCCAGGCTTGAACAAATGTAGCTCGACCTTATGCGCCTGAGGAGCGAACAGGGCAAAGTTAACACCTTCTTTTAGAAAATGTGGCCCCAGGGGCAGGGGCTTGCCGGGTAATATTTTCATATTTGTCCATTGTATAATAGCAGTTAATTTACACAAAAATTCGAAACAGTAATAACCAGAATTTTCAAACCAGTCGGAATTATGATCAGCTAATAAAATCTCCAACAAAGCGTCGAAAAAAATGACTTTCACTGATTGCATTTTTAAACACTAAAATATATATTATGACCAATTTTTCCACAGTAATTCAGGTGCTGTATAATATTTCATACAAATTTTCAAAGATATGATGATGGTTTATCGGTTTGCGCCAAGTCCAACGGGATATTTGCATGTCGGTGGGGCAAGAACCGCCATTTTTAATTTTCTCCTGGCGCGTCAGGCCAACGGCAGATTTCTTTTGCGGATCGAGGATACGGACCGCAAAAGATCCACCACCGGATTTGTCGCGCAGATCCAAAACAGTCTTGAATGGCTGCGGATCAGTTGGGATGAACCGCCTTTATTCCAGAGCACGCGTATCAAACGACATCGTGAAATTGTCCGGCAATTGCTCGAGTCCGGCAAGGCCTATACGTGCTTCTGCAGCCAGGAGGAACTTGATCGCAAGCGGCAAAGGGCCATCGCCCAGAAAGCACCTCTGCGTTATGACGGCACCTGTCGAAATCTCTCTGATGCGGAAAGACAGCAGCAGGCGGCGGCTGGAATTGCAGCCGTAATACGTCTGAAGACAGCGGGCCATGATGTGGTATTCGATGATGTTATACGGGGCAGTATGAGAACATCCGGTGATGAAATCGATGATTTTGTAATTCTACGCTCGGATGGCACACCGGTTTATCAGATTGCCGTGGTGGTTGATGATCATGACATGGGTGTGAGCCACGTTATCCGCGGTGAGGATCACTTGTCCAATACGCCTAAACAGATCCTGATATATCAAAGCCTGAACTGGCCGGTTCCGGTATTCGGCCATCTTCCGCTTATCCTCGGTTCAGACCGAAACCGTCTCTCGAAACGGCATGGCGCCACTTCCGTAGAGGAATTTCGTGAGCAGGGTATATTAGCCGAAGCGTTATTCAATTATCTGTGCCTGTTGGGCTGGTCCCCGGGAAATGATCTTGAAATACTATCCCTGCAGGAACTGATCGAGAATTTTGATATCAACAGAATCAACAAAGCCGGTGCTGTTTTTGATTATCAGAAGCTGCTGTGGATGAACAGCAAATACCTGTCCGCTATGAAGCCCGAACAATTATTGAAGATACTTGAGCAGCAGATACCGGATAATTACCGCGCAAAGCTTTTATCCGATAATGAGAATGCATTACGGCTTATGGGCATGCTGCGGGAACGATGCAGAGTAGCGTCCGATCTCGTTGAAGGGGCACAGTTTTATTTTGAACATCCTGCCAACTATGAGGAAGAGGGTGTCACTAAACACTTTGGCGAGGTCGCCAGGAATTATCTGGAGAAAATTCGCAGCGAGATCTCACAGATTGAATATTTTAATGCAGCTGCACTGGAAACGAAAATCCGGGCCATCGCCGATAAAGAAGGGATTGGTGCAGGAAAATTAATACATCCTTTAAGGCTTGCACTTACGGGGAAGACCAGCAGTCCGGGTATCTTTGACGTGCTTGAAGTACTCGGCAGAAAGACGGTCCTGGAACGTATCGATCGCGCGCTTGACTATATCGACAGGTTGAAATAATAAAATAGAAACATCTGAAAAGTAAGATTTTTTACTGTCATTGCAACCACGACTAAGTCGGGGCAAAGATTTAGTCGGGAGACGACGCAACCGTTTGTAAAGATTGAACCTTCTCCTGATTAAATCGGGACCGTGGCAAAGCCACTCCTTCGGAGGAATGACAACAAAAGCAATTTTTCAGATGCCTTAAATATCAGGAATACGTTAAACGCAAAAAGATTGCCATCCGATTAATATCCTTTCCGGATGGAAATGCTTCGGTCAGTGCGATCCTTCGCTCACAGAATGGAGAAATGACAGTGAAAACCAAAATCCTGATTGTCGATGATGATGTTGATGCGCTGGAATTGATGGAAGAACTATTTGACAGTAAAGGGTATAATCCGATTACCGCAACGAATGGTCTGTCTGCGCTTGACAGGATCCGCGATGAAGATCCGGATATGGTTATTTCGGACATCCGGATGCCGGATATGGATGGTATGCAACTATTGGAGGTTATGAGCAAGCGATATCCGCATATCCCGGTGATTATGGTAACCGCTCACGGTACTATCGAAGCAGCGGTTGAAGCAATTAAAATGGGTGCAAAGGATTATATTCTTAAACCACTGCGTCTGGATGAGATCCTGGCCAAAGTCGAAACGATCTCTGAGCTGCGAAATCTGGTCAAGGAAAATGAATATCTGCGCAGTCGTCTGGCAACCCGCTTCAACGTCAAGAATATAATTGGTAAGAGTGAAAAAATAGATGAACTTTTCAAGTTGATTCATGATGTGGCGCCAACGAATACGACTGTTTTAATCCAGGGCGAAAACGGAACCGGTAAGGAATTGATCGCCAATGCCATTCATTTTAACAGCCCCAACGCCAAGAAACCGTTTATTAAACTCAACTGTGGCGTTCTCTCGGAAAACCTGCTTGAATCAGAATTATTTGGTCATGTCAAAGGTGCTTTTACCGGTGCATTCAAAGATAAGATCGGTCGATTTGAACTGGCAAATGGTGGCACACTGTTCCTGGATGAAATCGGTGACATTTCTCAGAATATGCAGGTTAAACTACTGCGTGTTCTGCAGGAGGGTGAATTCGAACGTGTCGGGGGAACCGAAACGATAAAGGTCGATGTACGCATTATTGCGGCGACAAATCATGATCTCGAGGAGCTGATTCACCATGGTCGTTTTCGGCAGGATCTCTATTACCGGCTCAACGTGATACCACTTCATGTGCCACCCCTGCGTGACCGGAAAGACGATATAAAATTACTGGTTGAGCATTTTTTGGAAAAGTTTCAGGAGGTTCATCAGAAAAAAATTGAGACCATCGATCGCGATGCGATTGCAGCGCTGGAAGAATACGACTGGCCTGGCAATATTCGTGAACTCGAAAATTATATAGAGCGGGCGATCGTACTGAATAAAACTGGGAAAATCACAAAATCTGACTTTCCGGCGGCGATTACCAGGGTCCAGAAGGGACTGGTCGACTATGACGAGACAGCAGGTCTGCTGGGTGCTGTGGAGGAATATGAACGTCGGCTGATTCTGGCGGAACTTGAAAAAAATAGCGGCAATAAGGCAAAAACCGCTCAAAAATTTAAAATGAATCGTAGTACTTTTATGTCCAAACTGAAGAAGTATGATATCAACTAAGTCCTGATTCAAAAATATTATTGTTTTCCCGCCAATTTCATTAAATCTGCATTTCACGAAATTCTTTAATCGTTTTATCAAGACCACATAAAAAAAACCGAATATAGGATCAATGGTAAAAACCTGGCGCAGTATATGGTAAAGAATGCGAGGAGTACAGATTGGCAGCTAGCATGAACAAAGCAGAATCAAGTATTTCGGCAGCACAGCCTCAGGATCTTCTGATTGAATATGATGCAATGATCGAGGAACTGCGCAAACGGCTCAATGTATTGAGTACTTCGATTTTCCTGTTGCATGAATCTTCTAAACCCGAAGACCCCAAACTCAAGAGATATCTCACAAATATCAATCGGGAAATGGAAAAAATTCGACAAATCATCTCCAACTATCCTAAAAATCCGAGGTAGTTTCGCTATGCATGAGTTCAATACGGAAACGGCCAGGATATTAATAATCGAAGATGAACCGGAAGTACGGGAATCATATAAAGATATGTTTGCTCTGTTTGGATACGAGGTTGAGGCCGTATCAAACGGTCGGGAAGGGCTGTCTCTGATCAATAAACACGATTATGATGTTGTCGTAACGGATCTGAACATGCCGGAAATGGATGGCCTTGAAGTACTGCGATATATTAAAAAACGTAAACCGTTTGTTGAAGTAATTGTGATCACCGGATTTGCAACCCTCGAAAACGCCATCCAGGCCATGAAAGTCGGGGCATATGATTATTTTACGAAACCGGTTGATATTGACCATGTGCACATAGTTCTTTCCAAATGTATCCAGCAAATCAAAGCAAAAAAGGAAAACGAAGAATTACGGAACCTGAATGAGCAATTGAAATCATTGAATGAGTTGAAAGATAAATTTATTACCATTACCAATCATGAATTACGCACCCCGATCACTGTATTAAAAGGCTATATCGAATTGCTCGATTTTTTCCTGCGCGATGTGAACAATTCGGATGTGAGCGATGCCTTGGATGTCGCTACCGAAACAATGGCAGAGCTGATAAGTATCGTCGAGCAGATGCACGATATGTCGTCCTTCGATTACGGTAAAACAGTATTCAGCTATTCTGAGATAGATATCCAGCAGCTCCTGGTAATGATATACAAGGAAATGAAAATCTTTTTCGACCAGCGTCGGTTAAGTTTTGATATAATTATGCAGGGTCCTCCGGTCGTGGTCAGCGGCGATTATAAACGCGTCAAACGAAGTTTACGCGAACTTATCCAGAATGCGCTCAAATTCACACCTGAAAATGGCAGAGTTGAAATACACTATTCGGTCAACGAGAGTAATAATAAATGCTTTATCCGGGTTATGGACAGCGGGATCGGGATTCCCAGGGCAAAACAACAACTGGTCTTTGAGCCATTCTATGAGATCCAGGATGTGATGAATCACATGACCTCAAAGACGGCTTTTATGGGTGGTGGCATTGGCCTGGGATTAACCCTGGCAAAAGAGGTCATCGAGTCTCATCAGGGAGCATTGCTGCTGGAAAGCGAAGAAAACAAAGGCAGCACTTTCATCGTGGTCCTGCCCTTTAAATTCATAATGGCCGAAGCTACATCGCTCACTCAATAAGTTATAATGCGCGAAAAATCCTGAACCCGACCTTCCAATTCCTCGCCCTTCAGCGATATCAGTCTTCTAAACGAAAAATCTTCTACATTGAACGATGCAATAGTACTTCCGTAGATAATCGCTTTTCGCATAGTGGGCTCGTCAATTTTTCCTGTCCGGGCAATATAACCGACAAAACCACCGGCAAAGGTGTCACCGGCGCCGGTAGGATCGACAACCTTTTCCAAAGGATAGGCAGGAGCCGAAAAGTATGAATTCTCATGCATCAGAACGGCGCCATGTTCACCTTTTTTGATGATCAGATATTTTGGCCCCCGCTCCAAGATGATCCTTCCCGCGGATATCAAATTGTTTGTATCGGTGAGCAGCCGAGCTTCTTCATCATTGAGGATCAATATATCGGTTTGCCTGATTACCTCATCCAGGGAATTCCGTTTGCCGGTTATCCAGAAATTCATTGTATCCAGAATTACCAGTTTTGGGCGTGCTATCTGCCGAAGCACCTGCATTTGCAAATCAGGATCAATATTGGCCAGAAATACAAAATCACTGCTACGATAGGACTCGGGAATTCGTGGATTGAAGTTCTCGAACACATTCAAATGAGTGAAAAGGGTATCCCGCTGATTAAGGTCTCTGTGGTAACGACCTCCCCACCTGAACGTCAGTCCCTCCTGCTGATCTATACCCTCAAAGTTAACCGTCCGCTGGCGTAAAAAATCGATCCCCTTAAAGTCAAAATCGGTTCCCACAACTCCGACTATATTCACCGGAGCAAAATAACTGGCGGCACTGCTGAAATATAAAGCTGATCCACCGGGTGAGTCCTTGGCTATCCCCCAGGGTGTTTCGACTGAATCAAGAGCGATCGATCCGACTACGAGAATATTCATTGCGATTCCTCATTTTTTACATTTTTTGCGGCGCAGTAATGCCGAGCAGGTTGCATCCGGTTGCCAGAATAATACGCGTTGCCTGGCACAGGGCAAGTCGTGCCTGGGTAAGATCGTGTTTGTCAGTGATCACACGATGCTCCGTATAGAACTTGTGAAAATAGGTTGCCGTGTCGGTCAGGTAGTTAACCAGACGGTGTGGTTCGAAAGACTGTCCGCTGCTCAGGACATTTGCCGGAAATTGCAGCAAATGCTTGATCAGATCCAGTGATTCCTGTTCATTCAGCAGGGAAAGATCAGCCGAGTCGTCAGGCTCGATTCCCTTTTCCAGGCCGAAATTCAGAATACTGCAAATCCGGGCATGGGCGTACTGAATGTAATATACCGGATTTTCATCGGACTGGGTTTTTGCCAGACTGAGATCGAAATTAAGATGACTGTTCATGTGGCGCATCAGAAAAAAGAAACGGGTAACATCCACTCCAACCTCATCCATGAGTTCATTCAGGGTGACAAAATTGGCTTTGCGGGTGGACATCCTGACCTTCTGACTCCCTTCGCTGAGGGTGACAAACTGATGGATGAGCACCTTCACCTTTTCCGGATCATAACCGACAGCCTTTACGCCGAGAAGTACATCCGGATACGTTGCAATGTGGTCGGCACCAAAAATATCGATGATCAGATCAAATCCGCGGCGGAATTTTTCACAATGATACGCGATATCCGGAAGCCGATAGGTCGGTTCGCCGCTGCTCTTAACAACAACCCGGTCCTGTTCCATGCCGATTTTAGAGGTCAGGAACCAGACCGCCCCATCCCGTTCTTCAATCAGGCCTTTAATGCGCAGTATGTTCAGCACTTCTTCTATCTTTCCTTCATCGTAAAGGGCTTTTTCATTATAATAGACATCCATCCTGAATCCGAGTCTTTCGATTGTCTGGCGGATGTCCAGAAAAACAGCTGTTTCCGCCTTTTTAATAAAGTACTGCAAATCGCTCTCTTGCCGCCGTGATTCGCCATCTTCGTTCAGAATTTCACGCGCGATATCTATAATGTAATCACCCTGATAATAATCATCGGGAAAGGATATTTCCTCTCCGAGCAACTGTAGATAACGCATTCGGACTGAGTCGCCCAATATGCGCATCTGACGGCCGGCATCATTGTAGTAATATTCCCGGGTAACCTGGTAACCGAGGAATTCCAGCAGGCGGGCGATGGTGTCGCCAAGTACTGCCTGCCGCCCGTGTCCTATGGTGAGTGGGCCGGTAGGATTGGCACTTACAAATTCAACCTGTGCATGAAGCCCTCTGCCAACATCACACCGGCCAAAGTTCCCGTTTTGACGGAGTATTTCAAGAAGCTGGCTCTGGACTGAGGATTCTGTGATAAAGAAGTTAAGAAATCCGGGGCCCGCAACATCAATTTTTTCCAGATAGGTGGAATCCAAACCAATGAATTCCTTGATCTCCTCTGCTACCTGCCTGGGGGAACGGCCCAGCCGGCCGGAAATCTGCATGGCAATATTTGTGGATAAATCCCCGAATTTTTTTAACCTGGGAATCTCAAACTGGAAATCTATGCTGGAAATTGCTTTACTTTCAAGATAACGGTTAAGTTCCGAACGGATATAAGATTCAGGTGTCATTTCTTCTGCTCGTCCACAACAAATTCCATTTTAGCATCACCCCAGAGTCTTTCCAGTCCGTAATATTCACGTGTTTCATTCCGGAACAAATGTACGACGACATCAACATAATCCAGGAGTATCCAGCGCAGCGATTGAAATCCTTCTTTGTGATACAGGCGGATCTTTTCGTCACGCAGTTTTTTTATGATGTGGTCTGCAATGGCTTTGATCTGGGGATCGGAATCTGCACTGATAATAACAAAAAAATCGGTCACACTGGTAAGTCCACGCAAATCGATGACGACAATTTGTTTTCCTTTCTTCTCAAGTCCCAGTTGTGCAATTTTATATGCCAGTTCGTGCGGCTCCAATCCGTCTCCCGGTTAATTAGCTCCGTTTAACTGCCGGTAGTCTTTGCCGATTACTACACTGATGTCGTAAATGGGATTCGCTGTATTTTTCTTCACAACTCTTTCCTCGGGAATTTTCAGCGAGCGGGCGACTGCTTCTGCCTGTTCGATATTGTCTACGTGGTCGATGATGAATGATTGCTCAACATCCCAGCGTAATTTATTGTTTTCGCTGTAGTTCTCAGTATTGACGACATCGAATCCCTGCTCACGTAGATAGTTCTGAAAACTTTTGGCAACGCCGTTTACCCCGCAGCCATTGAGAATCTCGATCTGGATATTTTTCTTAAAAGGCGGTTCGGGGACCGTCGTGGAAGGGGATGATTCCTCCTCTTCGGTTTCAATCGGGGCAATGGCGACAGGCTCGCCCTTATCCTCCTCAAGGACAATATCGCGATTCAGTGTTATGTCATAAATAAAATAACTGATGGCAGCTATTATCAGGATAAAAAAAAGTCTGGAAAAAAAACGCCCTGCAGTCGACTTTTGTGATTTTGCCGAACTGATCTGAGGATATGTTGATGTTGACTGTGATTTTTTCTTAATGAACTGGGTCGGTTGACGTCTTCTTCTGCGCAAGCGTAAATAGTCTCTGTTTAATTAATGAATAGTTATTATTGATTTTTGAAAACTGCCAGACAGCCGGATGCGTCTGATAAATGAGTATCTCCACAATATATCGATTGATCATCGATCTACGCCCCGGGGATTCGGTGTGGCGTTGAATTTATTAATTCTCCTGCATACGGTCGATTATCATCAAATTAAAAAAATAACCGGACAGTGACAAATCCGGTTATGATAATTTTTCACTATATTCGTCAGGTTTACCAGTCAAGGTATGAATTTCGCCAATAGTACATCGAAGGTCCGTTATACAGATATGGCACCGTTTCAAACCGCAGTATCACCGAGGAGTTCTCAGTCGGTAGATACCTGATTTCAGCGCCGCCAAAGAATTGCGTGTCATTGAATATACCCTGATTCGGCAGATTGTTTATCGGGCTGGCCATTAACCCAAGTTTTGTCGTCAGAAATAAATTTTCGCTGAATTTATAATTGATTGTGTTAAGATACGAGTTGAGCATAATACCGTTGCCACCGATAGAGGTATAAGACATTGCAAAACTATGCTGCATATGAAGCCGGTTTGGATCCAGAAATCCCAGAAAAGTATTATTATATTTTGCGGCTGTTTCGAGTGTGTTTGAAACATTGGTGGCCTGGACATCTTTTTTCAGTTGTCCGTAGCTGATCACCGGCACCGCACATACGAAGATCAATATAATGCTTTTTATTTTCATACATTTACCATTTGAATTCAACCATAAAAATATAAACAACTACCGTCCTTGTCAACTGTTTTTTTATACTATTTAGGCATATCAATAGTTTCAGCCGGTTTAATCAATTATAATGTTATCGATCAGTCGCGTAGTACCACAGTATACGGCGGTCGCGATCATGGCACCACCGGAGATCTGCTCAACCGGTTCCAGAGATCCGGTGTCAACAACGGCGATATACTCAATACGTAAGTGGGGTACAGTATTCAATATATCACGAATATAGGCCTCAATATTCTTCCGTGCGCGCATCCCGTTGGCGATCATGTTTCGCGCCTGCATGAGCGCCCGATAGATTTCCGGTGCAGCCTTCCGTTCCTCCGGTGACAGATACTGGTTACGAGAACTCAGCGCAAGTCCGTCCGGTTCACGAACCGTCGGTACAACGATCATATTCAGGTCAAAATTAAGATCGGTCACCATTTTTTTTAAGATCAGGGCCTGCTGCGCATCTTTCTGCCCGAATACCGCAACATGCG
>WOR8_10002156_pt1 | contig 19651 bp, 17 predicted proteins | sample DeeMarSeWOR38_10_FD_19890 | JGI IMG/M metagenome (IMG submission 19890)
GGCAACGGTTCACGACTTCGACCGCCCTGCCGCCCGGGAGCACGGTGTAGGTTGCCGAGGTCGCCACGCACCCTTTCTGAAAGCGGTTCGGGTATTTCGCGATCTCGTACCAGGTTCCTGCATAGCGGGAGATGTCGACGCCGGGAACCACGCGCACGGGGGGCCCCGTCGGGCGCTCGAACCATGCGCACCCGGAAAGGATCATCAGCGCAACTGCGAAGATCGTTCTCATTCGCCCACCCGAAGCACGATTTTGCCCACGTTCGCGTTCGCCTCCATCCGCCGATGGGCGTCTGCGACCTCCGTCCAGTCCCAGACCGAGTCGATCACCGGGCGCAGCCGGCCGTCCGCAAACCGGGGAAGCGCAAACGAGGAGAACCTTTTCGTCAGGTCGGTTTTCCTCGCCGTGTCCGTGGATCGAAGCGAGGTGCCGAGAATCTGGAGCCGCCGGAACAGAAGGTCGAGGAGGTTCACCCTCTCCGCCACCGCCCCCCCCATTGTGCCGATGACGATCAGTTTACCATCCGTCGCCAGGGAAGCAAGGTTCTGCCCGATGTACGGGGCACCGACGAAATCGAGGACCAGGTCGACTCCCCTCCCCCCTGTCTGGTCGGCCACCCACGGAGCGAAGGGGCCTTCCCGGTAGCTCCACCCACCGCGCGCCCCGAGATCCCGGCAGCGGGCGATCTTCGGGAGGGACCCCGCCGTAACGAGGGATTCGCCCCCCGCCTCCCGGATCAGCTGGATCGCCGCCGTACCGACGCCGCTTCCGCCGGCGTGGACCAGGACCGTCATCCCCGGCCGAAGGCCCCCGAGCAGGAAGAGGTTGTGGTAGGCGGTCAGAAACGCCTCGGGGATCGAGGCCGCCTCCTCGTACGACAGACTCTCCGGGATCCGCATCCCCATCCCGGCGGGAATGGTCGCCTTCTGCGCGTATCCGCCTCCTGGCAGGAGAGCGAAGACACGGTCCCCCGGACTCCACCCCTCGCATGTGGCCCCCACCCCGCATACCTCGCCCGCCATCTCCAGACCGAGGATCCCGGAGGCCCCTTCCGGCGGGGGGTGCTTCCCTCTCCGCTGCAGCAGGTCGGCTCGGTTGAGCGCCGTCGCCCGGACGCGCACGAGGAGTTCATCGTCCTTCGGAAGGGGGTCGGGGTGCTCTCCGATCTGCAGGACGCCCACCCCGCCGAACCCCGTCATCCGCACAGCCTTCAAGGCGGGCTTCCCCGCCTGCGCTCCCGCATCCGACCTGCTCCCGTCATGCGACGACTCCCAATGCCGCGAGGGACGAGACCAGATCCTCGTGCCCCCTGTACCGGATCGCGTGGATCTTTACTCTCTTCGCCCCTGCGACGTTTTCCTCGAGGTCGTCGACGAAGACGCACTCCTCGGGGGAAAGACCGATTTTCTGCAGCAGATCCAGATAGATCCCCTGCGAAGGCTTCATGGTCCTCACCTGGTAGGACAGGGTCACCGCGTCGAAGAGGGGGAAAATCTCCACGGCCCGGATGTGGCGCTCGAAATGCCACTCGTTCGTGTTCGACAGAAGACCGAGGCGGTAGGACCGGGAAAGAGCCCGGATGAGGGAAATGGTGGGCGCGATGGGGGTGAAGATGTCGACGAACGCGGAGACGAACTCCTCCTCGGTCACCCGGAGCCCGCACAGGTCCGCCATCTCCCGGTAAAACTCCCCCGAGGAGATCTCCCCGCACTCGTACCTCCGGGGCAGATCCGACCCGGCGACCAGGGATGCCATCTGCCCGAGCGTCTTCTCCGTCCGGCTCCCGAGCCTCCGGAAGAACAGCCCGAAGTTGAAGGAATGGATGACGCCGCCGAAATCGAAGACAACTCCCCGGATGGACGATTTCCCTGGAATGCCGGTCATGCCGGCTCCTTCCTTCGATCCGTCCCGCGTTGCTCGAAGTGCTCGCGCACCACGGTTTCCGCGATGTCCATGGAGGAGGTGAAGGCCGGAGAGATCGGGTTCAGGATATGGACCGCGTCGCCCTGTGCGACCACGGAAAAGTCCATGACCAGGTCCTTGGTCCGCCAGTCCACCAGCTGTGCCCGGATCCCCACCTTCTCCGAGGGCTCGATGTCGGAGGGAGACAGGGTATTCATCAGCCGTGCAGCGTCCCGGAAGAAGGCCGCGCTGCGGTATTTGCGGGGCTCCGTCAGGGCAACCTGCCGGAACTTCGGGTTCCGGAGGAAAAGGATCGCATCGGAGAGCGCGATGGACGGCCCCTCCCGGTCGATGCCGGAGAGGATCCCGTAGTTCTCCCGTCCGAACGCGGGAATGGCGGTCGGGCCGAGAACGACCTCCCCGTGCACGTTGCAGCTGATGTGGACCCCGAGGAAAGGGTTGCGGATGTCGGGGACCGGGTAGATGTTCCCGCGCACGGAGTGGGACAGCCCCTTTCTCAGTTTTCGGTAGACTCCCTTGAAAGGAATCAGGCGGTACTCCATGCCGACGCCGAACAGGTGTGCGACCCGGTCACAGTAGGCGCCCGAAGCGTTGACGACCTTCCGGAAGGAGATTTTTCCCCTGCTGGTAACGGCTGTCCGGGATCCCTCGGTCCCCGTGAATCGGCAACCGGTGACGACCCTGGCGTTTCCTCCCTCCTCCAGTTCCCTCCGGAGACTGTGGAGAACCGCCAGCGGATCCACGCAGGCAGTATGGGGGGAGAAGAGCGCCTTTCCGGCCGTTCGCGCGTTCGGCTCGAGCTCGGCCAGCTCCTTCCCGTCGATCATCTCCACCTGCGCCCCGTTCGCCTTGGCACGCCGCTCGAGCTCGCGCAGGACGGGGAGCTCCCCCTCGTCGCGCGCGACGATCACCTTGCCGTTCTCCCGGAGCGGCAGCCCCTTCTCCCGGCAGTAGGCCCGCATCAGGAAGTTCCCGTTGAGGCACGATTTCGCCTTCATGCTGTCGGGGTCGTAGTAGATCCCGGCGTGCAGGACGCCGCTGTTCCGCCCGGAAGCGTGCATCCCCAGGGCTTCTTCCTTTTCGACGAGGACCACGTTGTCGCACCCCGCCCTGACCAGCCTCCGGGCGATCGTGAGTCCGATGATCCCCGCCCCCACGATGAGGACATCCGCCTTGTCCGGCACCATGGCCCCCCCCGCCATCCGTCCGTTTCCCCCCGCGCCTATTCCCCGACGACCTGGACGATGACGTCCCGATTCCTCGCGCGGTTGTCGAAATCGAGGAATACGATCTGCTGCCAGGTCCCCAGGGCAAGCCTCTTCTTCAGGAGAGGGATGGTGATCGACGGCTTGAATAGGGCCGCCCGGACATGGGAAAAGCCGTTGCCGTCCCCCCAGCGCTTGTCGTGTTCGTAGGAAACGTTCGAGGGGACGATCTCCTCGATCACCCTTGCGAGGTCCTGGATGACGCCCGGTTCGTACTCGATCGTCGTGATGGAGCAGGTCGAGCCGGGACAGAACGCGGTGACCGACCCGTTCAGGACGCCGGAGCGGTCCGCCACCGCGGCCACTTTCCCGGTGATGTCGATGATGTGGCAGAACCCCCGGGTCGACAGGGAAAACGTTTCCGTGAATACCATGGGAATCCTCGTGTATTATATGAATTCCATTCTCTCTATATTATGATACCCCGGGCGCCGGAACCGGTGTCCCGATTTCGCAGCGGTGCCCGGATGCGGGTCGCGGGGAAGGGAGGCCAGCGTGGCAGAGCAGCATAAGGGGGGCGGGCTGTACCGCAACGCCGTCAGCTTCTTCGGCGCCTACATGGCGATCATCAGCGTCTTTCTCATCATCTTCACTCTTCTTCTGATGTTCAGCTTCAAGGCGCACAGCCCCTATCTCGGCATCTTCGCCTTCATGGTGTTCCCGTTCTTCTTCACCATCGGGGCCATCGTGTTCCTGTACGGCATGCGCAGGGAAAGCATCCGCAGGATGCGACTCGGCGTGGATGAGGCAATGCCGTACCCCCGGCTCGACCTGAACGAGCAAAGGACCCGGAAGATGTTCAGCTACGCCATCCTCGGGGGATCGTTCCTCGCGATCCTGCTGGCCTTCGTGTCGTACCACGCCTTCCTGTACACGGAGACCGTGTCGTTCTGCGGACAGCTCTGCCACACGGTCATGGAGCCGGAGTTCGCGTCGTACCAGGGGTCGCCCCACGCCCGCGTACCGTGCGTGGACTGCCACGTCGGCTCGGGCGCGTCCTGGTACGTGAAATCGAAGATTTCCGGGGCGAGGCAGGTCCTGGCCGTGCTGTTCCAAACGTACCCGACGCCGATCCCCACCCCCATCGAAAACCTGAGGCCTGCGCGGGAGACGTGCGAGGAGTGCCACTGGCCCGCGAAATTCTTCGGCACCCAGCTGTTGCAGATCCCCCACTTCCGGTACGACGAGAAGAATACCCCCGAGCAGATCAGCCTGGGGATCAAGACGGGAGGCGGCAGCGGGCAGCTGGGAGAGTACGCCGGAATCCACTGGCACATGATCACCGAGAACAAGGTCACCTACATCGCGACTGACAGGAAGCAGCAGGAGATCCCCTGGATCAAGTCCACGAGGACCGACGGCACCGAGGACGTTTACATCAGCACGGACTACACGGGGGACCCGGCGGAGCTCGCCTCCCGGGAAACGCAGGAGATGGACTGCATGGACTGCCACAACCGTCCCACGCACATCTACGAGCCTCCCGAGGCCGCGGTGGACAAGGCGATGGCCTCCCACTTCATCTCGCGGACCCTTCCCTGGGTGAAGAAGGTGGTCGTGGACGCCCTCGTCGTGGAGTACCCGACCAGGGAGAAGGGCCACGAGGGGCTGCAGACCGAGATCGCGACCTTCTACCGGAACAAGTATCCGGAAGTGTACAAGGCCCGGAGGGCCGACGTGGAGAAGGCGATCGAGACCGCGATCGGCCTCTACGACCGCAGCGTATTCCCGGACATGAAGGTGAACTGGAAGACGTACGCGTCGAACATCGGGCACCGGAACTGGCCGGGCTGCTTCCGGTGCCACGACGGGAAGCACGTCGCGAAAAACGGGAAGGTCCTGACCACGGAATGCGCAACCTGCCACACCATGCCGCAGCGCGGCCCTCTCGCGCCGCTCGGCGCGATGATGCCGGGGTCCAAATTGCCCTGGCACCCCATGGACCTGGAAGGAAAGCACGCCAGGACCCTTTGCAGCAACTGCCACTCCGCGGGCTACCGCCCGCCCAACGATTGCGCCGAGTGCCACAAGATCGACACCTCCGCCCCCATGATGTCCATGGCGTGCGCCGACTGCCATGAAAAGAAGTTCGAGGCGAAACCGGTCACCGCCTGCAAGGATTGCCACCCGGCCCCGTCCGGTTTCCACCGGAAGGGGGAGCACCCCGAGCTTTCCTGCATGGAGTGCCACCGTCCCCACGCCTGGGCGGTCTCCGGGCGCGACACCTGCCTGGCGTGCCACGACGACATGGCGGACCACAACACAGAGGGGGCATGCGCCGACTGCCACGAATTCCGGGGAAATCCCGCCCCGGAAAAGGCACGTTCCGGGTAAGGAGAGAGGCGGCCTAACCGAGGACCGTCATGATCCCCTACTTCGAGCAGCCCGTCCTCCCCATCGGGCCGTTGAAGATCCACGCCTTCGGCGTCCTGGTCGCGATCTCCATGCTCTTGGGCATCCAAATGGCGCTCAAGCGGTGCAAGACGCTCTCCCTGGACCAGGACCTCTGCGCGGACCTGCTGTTCTATATGCTGATCGCGGCGTTTCTTTCGGCCCACCTGTTCGCCGTCCTGGCGTATTTTCCCGGGGAGGTGGCGAAAAACCCGCTGATGCTGCTGAAGGTCTGGGAGAACATCAGCTCCTTCGGGGGGATCCTCGGCGCCCTGTTCGGCATCTGGCTTTTCTTCCGCGTAAAATCGCCCCCTCTTCCCGCAGGCACCCCTTGGAAATATCTCGATGCCATCGCGTTCGTGTTTCCCTTCGCATGGGCGATCGGAAGGCTGGGATGCGTCTTCGCGCACGACCATCCGGGGACGGTCACCCGGTTTCCGCTCGGGGTCAGCCTTTCCACGCCGGAGGCAAGGGCGTACATCACGTATTTCTACGGTGCCGCCGGACGCCTGGGAGAACTGCCGGAGCCGGGAACGCTGGCGGGAATGGCGTACCACGATCTGGGATGGTACGAGTTCCTCTACACCCTGCTCGTCATCGTTCCGATGTTCCTCTTCCTTGACCGCAAGCCACGCTCCACGGGATTCTTTCCGCTTGCTTTCTTCCTCCTGTACTCACCGGTGCGCTTTCTTCTCGACTTCCTCCGGATCAGCGACGCGCGGTACGGCGGGCTGACCTTCGCGCAATATGCGTCGATCGCCGGGTTCGCCGTTGCGGCGTACGTCCTTTGTCGAAGGAACCTGCAGACGGGAACGCGCTTCTGACCGGTCGTTTCGACAGAGGATCGGCCAGCGGGCGGGGGCCGGCGGTTTCCCTGGAGCGTCTCGTCAAGCGATACGGCGATATCGTCGCGGTGGACTCCCTCGACCTGGAAATACGGTCGGGAGAGTGTTTCGGCCTGCTGGGCCCCAACGGCGCGGGGAAAACGACGACCATCGAGATCCTGATTGGCCTCCAGGAGCCCACAGCCGGACACGTCGTCGTTCTCGGGCGGAAATGGGGGGAGGACGACCGCTCGCTCCGCTCCCGCATCGGCGTCTCGCTGCAGGAGACCCGGTTCCCGGAACGGCTCACCGTTGCGGAAGTGGTCACGCTGTTCGGCAGCTTCTACCCCCGCGGCCGCGACGTCCTCTCCGTCCTCCGGGAAGCGGGACTCGCGGAGAAGGCGGACGTCTGGACGAGCAGACTCTCCGGCGGCCAGAGGCAGCGGCTCGCCCTCGCCTGCGCCCTGGTGGGAAACCCGGAGCTGCTCATCCTGGACGAGCCGACCACGGGGCTCGATCCCCAGGCACGGCTCCAGTTCGGCGACTCGATCCTCTCCCACAAGGACCGGGGAGGCACCATCGTGGTCTCGACCCACTACATGGAGGAGGCGCAGCGCCTCTGCGACCGGGTCGCCATCATCGACCGGGGGAAGGCGATCGCCGTCGGGTCCCCCGGAGAGCTGGTCGCCTCTCTCGACGCACATCTCGTCGTCGAGGTCGAGCTGGCGGCGGGCGACGTGGAGGACGGGGCCCTCCGGCGGGTCGCCGGGGTCTCTTCGGTCAGGCGCGAGAACGGCCTGCTCCTCGTGTCCGTCCGCGAGGCGCATGTCACCGTTCCCGCGCTTCTCGACCTGTTCCGGACCCGCTCCCTCTCCCTGGCACACCTCACGCTCCGTCAGGCGACGCTGGAAGACGTCTACGTCGCCCTCACCGGGAGACGGTACAGCGATGGCTAGCCCGCTTCGCCAACTCGTGCTGGCGAGGCTTCGGGAAAGCCTCCGGCATCCCGAGACGATCTTCTGGACGTTCGTCTTTCCGATTCTCCTCGCGGTTGCGCTGGGGATCGCCTTCCGCGGGGAGCGGATCGACCCGGTTCGCGCCGTAGTCGTCGATGCACCCGGGGCGGAGGAAATCGCCCGGGGCCTGCGGGCGGACAGCACGGTGCGCGTCGAGGTTCTCTCCCGTGCCGAAGCAGACCGGCTCCTCCGCACAGGGCGGACGGCAATCCTTGTCCTCCCCGGGGATCCACTCCTCTACCGGTACGATCCGACCCGGCCCGACAGCCGTCTCGCGCGGGAGCGGGTGGACAGGGCGCTCCAGGCCGCAGCGGGGCGCACCGACCCGCTCCGCGCCTCGGACAGCCTCGTCACGGAGCCCGGTGCCCGCTATATCGACTTCCTCGTGCCGGGACTGCTGGGGATGAACCTGATGGGCGGAGGGCTTTGGGGAATCGGATGGGTGATCGTCGAGGACCGGATCCGCAAGCTCCTCAAGCTGCAACTGGCGACGCCGATGCGGAAGCGGGACTTCCTTCTGGCGCACGTGCTGGCGAGGCTTCTCTTCGTTCCCCTGGAGGTCGTTCCCCTTCTCTTCCTTTCCTGGCTGGCGTTCGGCGTCTCTTCCTCCGGTTCGCTCCTCTCCCTGGCGGCGGTCGCAACAGGCGGGGCCCTCTCCTTCGCCGGCCTCGGGACGCTCCTCGCCAGCCGCGCACGCACGACCGCAACGATCTCGGGGCTGATCAACCTCGCCACGTTCCCGATGATCGTGGTCTCGGGAGTCTTCTTCTCCGTCAGCCGGTTCCCCGGCTTCCTCCAGCCGCTGTTCCGGGCACTGCCCCTTTCCGCCCTGGTCGACGGCCTCCGGGGAGTCATGACCGACGGGGCGCAGCTTGCCACCCTCTGGCCCCAGTTCCTGGTGATGGGCCTCTGGGGGACCCTGTGCTTCGTCGCCGCCCTGTGGCTTTTCCGGTGGACGTAGCTCCTCTTTTCCCCCCCTTCCCCTAAAGCAGGTACAAACGGAGGACGGCGAGGAACGCCCCCACCAGTGCCCCGACGATGGCGCCGTTCAGCCGGATGAACTGGAGGTCCGGTCCCACCTTTGCCTCGATCTGCTCGACCAGATCGATGTCACGAAGTTTCGCGAGGCTTCCGCGGACCATTTCCCCGATGTAGGCATGGCGCTTCCGGACGAGGTCCACGGCCGTCTCCCGAACCCACGAATCGAGCTTTTCCTGTGCGACGGGGTCCCGGGAGAATTCCGCCAGCCTTTCCTGAAGAAATTTTCGCATCAGCGACGTGATGTCCGAGTCAGGACGGTCGAGCTGGTCCTCGACCGTCGCCTTGAAGCGGCCAAGGATCTTCCGGATGACCTCTGCCGCATCGGCGTTCTCGATCAGCCTGGCCCGAACGGTTTCCACCATGGAAACCGCCTCGGGGTCGCCCGCGGAAAGCCCCCGCGCGAACTCCCGGAGTATTTCGTCCAGTTTCCGACGGACGGGGTGATCCGGGTTCGCCTTCGCTTCCCGGACGAAGCGGGACAGGTTGTCGAGAAGGGCGAGGGCGACGGCACGGTCGTCCAGAAGGTCCACCGCCTCGGCGATGTGAAGAGCCACTTTCCGGTGGATTCCGGTTTCCTTGTAGGCCTCCAGAGCCTGCCGGGAAAACCGTCGAAAGAGAAGTTCGACGTCCGGGTCCCCGAGGGAACGGGAAAGCGACTCCAGCAGGAGATCCCACACGGCGTCGTGGTCCCTCCGGGCGATCACCTGCTCCATCCAGCGTCCGAGGGGCGTCCCCAGGTCGATCCCCTCCAGCTGGTCCTTGAGCGTTCGGGAAAGGAAGCCGGCAACCTCCGGCCCGTCCATCCCCTCGACGATTTTCCCGATCAGGTCCCGAAGGACCAGAAGCAGCTTCTCCTGCCGAAGGTGATCCCCGAGGTACTCCTGGAGAGCCCGGGAGGCGGAGAACCGCCCGAGGTGTTCCTCGACAACCGCGGGGGAGAGCCACCGGTTCTGTACCATGTCCGCGATGCCGTCGATGATCCGGATGCGGTTCCTGACGACGATGTTGGTGTGCCGCCGGATCAGGGGGATCCGGACCTCGCGGAACAGTGCCGTCACCGCGAACCAGTCGGCGACCCCGCCGACCGTCCCGGCTTCGAACGCCGATGCCGCGACGATCCAGAACGGCCCATGGACCCACCCCTGGTGGAGCGAAACCTCCAGGAGCGAAAAGCCGGTTACTGCAATCCCGAGAGAGACCGGGCCAAGACGCCTGCCGGGACGAATACCCTCCTCCCCCCTACTCCTGCTTCGATTTCAGCGAGCGGACCCACCTGTCCAGCTCGGCCGCCGCGATGTCGCGTCCGCCGATGCCAAAAGCGATGGCCACGGCGATCGCGACCGCCCCCAGCAGCATGCCGAACGCGATGTTGATGATCTCGTTCGCCAGTCCCATCTGCCGCAACGCCATCGCGCCGGCCAGGACGAGAATCGCCACCTTCGCGGCAATCCCGAGGAAGGAGGCCTGACTTGTTTCCGTGGCCGCAAGCGCCCCGGATACCGCGTTCGCGAGCGCAAGGCCCAAAGCAAAGATGATCAGCCCCGTAAGGATATGCCCCGCGAAGACGATGAATTCGGAAACCAGCGTCGCCATCACCTCGAATCCGAGCAGGCGGGACGCCTCGAGGACGGCGAAGAACAGGATCGCCAGCAACGCCAGACTCCCCGCGATCGCCGAAGGCGTCCATTTGCCCTCGGGGGCTTCCTTCCCCAGGCCGAGGCGGACCAGCAGGTTGTTGAACCCGATCCCGTCCAGCAGGGTGTTGATCAGGCCGGACACCATCTTCCCGATCGCGTATGCGATCGCCAGAACCACGAGAGCGGCGAAGATTCTCGGTAGCATGGCCAGGATCATGTTCAGCATGTTGCTGGCCGGCGCCGTGATCGCATCCAGGTGCAGGGTATTCAGGGCCGCGATGGCGATCGGGATGAGAATGAACACGTACACGATCAGTCCGACGAGCCCGGACAACTTCTGGTCTCCGAGCGCCTGGGAAAGACCCGCCTTCTCGGTGAGGCTGTCCAGCCCCACGGCAGCAAGCAGATTCGTCAGGATCTGCCGGACGATGCGGGCCACGAACCACCCGACCAGGAAAAGCACTCCCGCCGTGATGATGTTGGGGAGAAAGCCCAGGAGCTTGTTGAACATTTCCTGTACCGGACCGAGAAGCCCCTGCATGGACAGGGCACCGAGAATGGCCGGAAGAAAGAGCAGCAAAACCAGCCAGTAAACGGCATCCGAGATCGACTTCGACAGAGGGACCGCTTTTTCTCCCGCTTCCTCCTTGCGGCCGAAACGCTCTTCGATATTGGCTGCCCCGAGCCCTTTCATCACGATCATTTGCAGTGCCTTCGCCAAGGCCCAGGCGATAATCAACAGGACGGCCGCTCCTGCGACCCGGGGGAGGAATTCCAGCACCTCGTTCAGGAGACGATTGATCGGTTCCGTGATGAGGGGGACGCGCAAGGCCTGGAAGAACGCCACCAGCACGAAGAGCATGATCAGGTAGAACAGGCCCTTTGAGATCCCCTTTTCCACGTCGATCCCTTTTTCCGGTCCCTCCGCGCCGGTCAGCTGGTTCATGCGCTCGTTCACCCCCACCTTGCGGAGGCCTTTCTCCAGGATGCCGGAGACGACGAGCGCAACCAGCCATCCGGCCACCAGGATCGCCAGGGCGCCGAGCAGGCTGGGCAGATACATTCCGAGCGAGCCGAAGATTTCGTTCATCATGTTTTCCATCGCTCCCTCCCTTCCTTTTCTCCGGTTGATTTCCGAAAGCCTTCCCGTTTATGGAACAGATCGGATCTACGGAATCTGTTCCGGGAACCGGACCAGCCAGAAAGACATTGGCTCGTGAAGAGCGATGAAAATGCCTGTGCGAACGTGCGGGACGCAAACGACTGCGATGCCCTGTACCCAAGACAGATATTACAGAATTGCTCTTCTCCCCTCAACCCCCCGGGGAGAGGGGAACCTACTGGAGACTCTTCACGGCGCCGAGGACCGCTTCGTAGTCGGGTTCGTTCGTCACTTCCTTCACGTGCTGGACGTACCGGACCACGTCGTTGCCGTCCACAACGAAGACGGAGCGTGACAGAAGCCCGAGTTCCCTGATCAGCACTCCGTAGGCCGAGGCAAAAGATCGGTCCTGGTAGTCGGACAACGTCTTCACCCTGTCGACTCCCGCCGCGGCGCACCACCGCTTCTGGGCGAACGGGAGATCCATGCTGACGGTCAGCACGACCGCGTTCCCGGGAAGCTTCGCCGCCTCCTCGTTGAACCGGCGGGTCTCCGCGTCGCATACGGGCGTGTCCAGCGACGGGACGGCGCTGATGATCTTCACCTTGCCCCGGAAGTCCGCAAGGGTAACCGGCGCAAGTCCGTTGTCCACCACCCGGAAATCGGGCGCCTTGTCCCCCGTGCGGATCTCCGGCCCGAGCAGCGTCATCGGATTCCCCTTGAACGTGATGATTCCTTTTCGCTCCTGCATCGTCTCCTCCTTTTTTTTGAGAAACGTCGATGTTGTCCGGCCCTGCGCAACCCGGATCCGGCTCTCCGTCATGCGATGGTCGCTTCCATCTCCTTCGTGTATCTGCCGAACCGCGCGGCGCTGTTGCACTTCGAACGGTGGTAGAAAACCCTCTGGGCGGCGGCGACGTTCGCCGGGTTCCCCTTCCACGCCTTGAGGACCGGGTCCTGGAGGGCCCGACCATAGGAGAAACTCAGTTCCCAGGGGTGCCCGCCCAGGGCGTTCATGGCGCTCAGGTGGCCGGTGGCCTGTTCCGGGGTCTGGCCTCCGGAGAGGAAGACGATGCCGGGAACGGCGGAAGGGACGACGCGGCGCAAGGTACGCACCGTGGCCTCGGCCACGGCGCCGACGCCGGCCTGCACCGGGCACTCCTTCCCGGAGAGGACCATGTTGGGCTTGAGGAGGGTCCCCTCGAGGGCCACGCGGTGCTCGAGGAGCTCGGAGAAGACCAGGGAAAGGGCGGCCGTCGTCACCTCCTCGCAACGCTCGCCGGTGTGTGGTCCGTCCATGAGCACTTCGGGCTCCACGATGGGGACCAGTCCGACCTCCTGGCAGAGGGCCGCGTAGCGCGCGAGGGCGTGGGCGTTCGCCTTGAGGCAGAAGGGCGTCGGGATGCCGTCCCCGATCGTGATCACGGCGCGCCACTTGGCGAAGCGCGCCCCCAGGTCCCGGTACCCGGAGAGCCGCTCCCGCAGGCCGGAAAGCCCCTCGGTGATCCTCTCCCCCGGAAAGCCGGCCAATGATTTCGCCCCCGTGTCTACCTTGATGCCCGGGATGATCCCCTCCCGGGAGAGGAGGTCCGGGAACGGGGTCCCGTCCTTGGCCTTCTGGCGGATCGTCTCGTCGAACAGGATGACGCCGCTGAGGAACTCCGAAACCCCGGGGGTGGTGAAGAGAAGTTCCCGGTAGGCGCCCCGGTTCTCTTCGGTGGAGGCAAGGCCGATCCCCCGGAACCGCTTCTCGATGGTCGGAGAGCTTTCGTCGGCGGCGAGGATCCCCTTCCCTTTCGGAACAAGCGATTGGGCAACGGATTCCAGCTCCATGAGGTCCATCCGATTCTCTCCCGTCGCAGGATTTATTCCTGCCGTTTGGATGCCTTCGACAAGCCCCGGTTTCACCGCACCAGGCGAAGCCGGCCCGCCCGCCGGGACCTCACGCGAGCAGGTGGGCGTTCCCGATCTTCACGCGGGAAAGCCCCGCCTCCCGGGCGGTCTCGAGACATTTCCGGGCAAGGACGGCTGGCGTCCGCGGGAGATCGGCAAAGAAGAAATGGGGGTGAAAGGCGAGAAGACTGTAGGGGATCTGCGGGTCGAGGGACGCGAGGAACGCCGCGATGCTCCCTACCTCCCGCTCGTCCACGTACCCGGGAACAAGGAGCGTGCTCGCCACGAGAAGGGGGGGGGACGGGCGTCCGGGAATCTCCTCCGCCGCGCGGGCGAAATTCTCCAGGGTCCTCCGGTTGGTGATCCCCGTCAGCGCAACGTGGAGCCCCTCGTCCCACGCTTTCAGGTCGAACTTGATGCAGCCGCCGGTGGAACGTGCGATCCCCACCATATCGTCGAGGAGCCACCCGCTCATCGATCCGTTCGTCTCCCAGCAGATGCGGAGGATTCGCCCCCGTGCCCTTTCGACCGCCCGACGGGAGGCCTGCAGGGTGAATGGCAGCTGCGCCGCTGGGTCCCCGCCGAAATAGCAGACGCAGGTCGTCCACCGGTCCACATGGGCCGCGAGGGCCTCCGGGGACGTCGTCGCCGGGTCGAACGTCTTCAGGCGATACTGCCAGTTCTGGCAATAGAGGCAGTCGAACGTGCAGGCGTGGAAGAAGACGGCCAGGTTGGTGCACCCCTCTTCCGGCCCGGGACACCGGGCGAACCGGGGGTACCCTTCCCCCGTCCCGCCGGGGCAGACCCAGTCCGCCACGCAATTGGACGGGAGCGGGTCATGGTACCAGGAAAGCTTCCCCCGCGAAGGGGAAACCCCCGTCATGCTCCCCCCCCGATTTTCGCGGACGCCGCAGTAGCCGATCCCGTTTTCCGGGATCCGGCACCCGTTGACGCAGAGGTCGCACGGAATTCCCCCGGGGTCGTCCGGAGGGCTTCCGGGCAGCCCGAAGGCGGCCCTGCTGCGCGCGTGCGTCTCCCGGACCAGCGGGGTAGCGCTCTCCGGATTCTCCCTGATGCACGGAAGGCAAACCGCAAGCTCCCGGGCGATATCGGCGGATGTGGTGCTGCAGATGCGGCAGGTCCCCATAAGGGATTGTACCCTGCACCGCTTCAAAGGGAAAAGAGACGAGACGTTCCGGGGCAACAGATTTGGATAAAACAACGGCTTGAAATATTATGGATAGTCGGGCAGCGCGGGTTCGGGAAGATCCGCCGGCAGGATCGGAGAGCCAATTGGTCCGTTTCAGGAAAGACTGGATTCCCCAGAAGGTTTCCGAATGGCCCAGGCAATTCCGGCTGACGCTGCTCAGCATCGCCGTCGGGGTCGTTGCGGGAGTGGGGGCCATCCTGTTCGACCAATTGCTCGGCTTCGCCCTCGACCTGCTTTGGATGATCACCGGATACGTGGAACCCGGCAGAGGCTCTCCGGCTGCTCTTGCGACCGAAATCACCAGCAAACATTCCTACTGGTTCCTGATCATCCCGGCTCTCGGAGGGCTGGCTTCCGGCATCCTGGTGTACAGCCTGGCGCCGGAAGCGGAGGGACACGGGACCGACGCCATGATCGAGGCGTTCCACCAGAAGGGAGGCCAGATCCGCAGACGGGTCCCGATCATCAAGATCATCGCCTCCGCACTCACCATCGGAAGCGGGGGCTCCGCGGGGAAGGAAGGGCCCATCGCCCAGATCGGCTCCGGATTCGGGGCCTTCCTTTCGTCGGGCCTCAAGCTGAAGCCCCGGGACCAGCGAATCCTCGTGCTGGCAGGGGCGGCAGGGGGAATCGGAGCCATCTTCCAGGCCCCGCTGGGGGCCGCCCTGTTCGCTCCCGAGGTTCTCTACCGGGAGGAGGAATTCGAATACGAGGGGATCCTCCCCTGCATCATCTCCTCGATCATCGCCCATTCCGTCTATTCCGAGGTCTACGGCAGGAGGGCCCTCTTTTTCCCGGGGAAGGTGCAATTCATGCTGACCTCCGAGCTGGTGCCCTACGCCCTCTTCGGCGTCCTCTGCGCGCTGGTCGGCTTTCTCTACATCCGGGTGTTCTACGGTCTGCGGGACAGGTTCTTCAACCCCCTCCCGATCAGCCGGATGCTGAAGCCCGCCATCGGCGGGCTGATGCTGGGGGTCATCTCCTTCCTCTCCCCCGCAGTCCTCGACGGAGGGTACGGATGGATCCAGATGGCCATGGAGGGGAAGATCCTCTGGTGGGTGATGGGACTCCTGGCGTTGCTCAAGATCCTGGCGACCTCCTGCACGATCAGCTCCGGGGGAAGCGGAGGGGTCTTCGGCCCCTCCGTGTTCATCGGGGCCATGCTGGGCGGAGCCTTCGGATTCCTGGGACACAAGCTGGCGCCGGGGTGGGTCATTCACCCCCACTCCTTCATGCTGGTCGGGATGGGGGGGTTCTTCGCCGGCGTCGCCAAGGTGCCGATCGCCTCGATCATCATGGCGTGCGAGATGAGTTCCAGCTACACCCTGCTGGTTCCCCTGATGCTGGTTTCGTCCATCTCCTATCTCCTGCTCCGGAATGTGAGCCTGTACGAGAAACAGCTGACCAGCAGACTCGCCTCGCCGGCGCACGTCACCGAGTTTTCCCGCGGGCTCCTGGAAAGGATCTTCGTGTATGAGGCGACGAAAATGCGGCAGGTATGCCAGATCCCCGAGGAGATGCCCTTCGGCGAGATGGTGAAGACCATCGTCAATTCCCAGGAGATCTACTTCCCCGTCATCAACCGGGAAGGGAAGATGACCGGGATCCTGTCGATCAACGACATCCGGGAATTCATGTTCGAGGAGTCGATCAATCACCTGATCGTCGCCCGGGACGTGGCCACCCCCAATGTCGAACGGGTCCTCTGGAAAGACACTCTGCAGCAGGCCCTGGACAAGATGGCGGCCCTGAACGTGGATGAACTCCCGGTCGTGCGCGAGGAGGCCCGGGACGAGATCATCACCATGATCACCAAGCGGGACATCATCAACTACTACCACGGAAGGGGCGTTTTGTAGGACCAGCGAGGGAGCACGGGGAAAATCGATGCGCATCGCCCTGGTGAACACGAACCGGATTACCCCGCCGGTCGCCCCCATCGGCCTGGACTATGTCGCCGAGGCGCTTACCGCATCGGGCCACCGGCCGGAAATCCTCGACCTGTGCTGGGAAGAGCGGTGGGAGCAGGCCATCGCGTCGTTCCTGCGTGGCGGCGAGATCAGGCTGGTCGGGGTATCGGTCCGCAACACCGACGACTGCTCCTTCGCGACCCGCGAATCCTTCCTCCCGGACGTCGCGGCCATGGTGGCATGCCTCCGGAGACACACGGGGGCCCCGATCGTCCTGGGGGGGGTCGGCTTCTCCATCATGCCGGAGGAGGTCCTTGCGCAATGCGGCGCCGACGCGGGGATCTGGGGCGAGGGGGAATTCCCGCTGGCGGACCTCGCGGGGCGGCTGGAGCAGAACCGTCCCTGGGATGACCTCCCGGCCCTCCTCGTGCCCCGCGGAGGAGCGTGGCGGCGAAACCCCGTCTCCTTCCGATCGCTTGCCGACCTTCCCCCGATGAGCCGGGGGTTCCTGGACAATCCCCGCTATTTCCGGGAGGGGGGCCAGGCCGGCGTCGAGACGAAGCGTGGCTGCCCGCGCCGTTGCATCTACTGCGCCGATCCCGTTGCGAAGGGAAAACGCGTCCGGCTCAGGCCCCCCGCGGCGGTAGCCGACGAACTCGCCCGCCTCGTCGCCATGGGGATCGACCACGTCCACACCTGCGACAGCGAGTTCAACATTCCCGAAGGCCACGCCCTCGCGGTGTGCCGGGAGATTTCCCGACGGGGGCTCGGCGAACGCCTCCGGTGGTACGCGTACTGTGCGCCCGTCCCTTTCACGGAGGAACTGGCGGACCGGATGCGCCGCGCCGGCTGCGCGGGGATCAACTTCGGCGCCGACAGCGGGGACGACAGGATGCTGGGACTCCTCCGGCGGGCGTACCGAGCGGAGGATATCCTGCGCACCGTGCGCCTGTGCCGGGACGCAGGCATCACGGTCATGCTCGACCTGCTGATCGGGGCCCCCGGCGAGACGCGGGAAAGCATCGTCCGAACCATCGAGGTGATGAAGGCGGCGGCCCCGGACCGCGTCGGCGTCTCCGTGGGCGTCCGGGTCTACCCGGGGACGGAGCTGGCCCGCATGGTCGCGGGCGGGAACGGGAAGACGGGGCTCGTGGGAGGCGACGACCCGTCGCACCCCGTCTTCTTCCTCGACCCGGAAATCGCCCCGTTCGTTTTCGGCCTTCTCGAGGAGCTCACGCGGGACGACGCCCGTTTCCTTTTCTTCGACCCCTCCAGACCGGACAGAAACTACAACTACAACGCCAACCAGGTTCTCGTGGACGCCATCCGCGCCGGGTACCGGGGGGCGTACTGGGACATCCTCCGGAGATGCGTGACGCCGGAATCGCCGGGACGGCCGGAATGCGGTCCATGATCCGTTGGATTCCGGGCATTCTCGTCCTCCTGGGACTCCTGTCGTGCGCACCGGAGCGGGTTCCGGTCGAGCAGGACGTCACCGGGGAGGTGGGAAGCCGCCTGCGCGTCAAGATCGAGTCCGGCCGGGGGATTTCGCAATTCACGTGTCGCCAGGAAATCCTGTGCGGGTCCTCGGTCATCCCCGTCTTCTATGAACGTCGGGGATTTACCCCTGCCTGGAGCGGGCGCGACGGGCGGTTTCCCCTGGCGGACTCCCTCATCGCCGCGATCCGGGAGTCGGACCGGGAGGGACTCCATTCCTACGACTACCACCTGGCGGGCATCGAGCCGCTGCTGGCCGACAGCAGGAGGAAACGGGCCGGGGGGAAACCGTACGACCCCGAAATCGGGGCCGATCTCGACCTTCTCCTGACCGACGCCTTCCTTCTCTACGGATCCCATCTGCTGGCGGGCCGCGTGGATCCCGAGACCCTGCATGCCGACTGGATCGCCTACAGCCCTTCCACGGATCTGGCCGCCCTCCTCGAATCCGCCCTCGGGGGAGACAACGTCGCAGACACCTTGCGGTCCCTTCGGCAGCCCCATCCCGGCTATGCCGGATTGCAGACCGCCCTTGCGCAATACCGGGAATTGGCCGGCCGCGGGGGGTGGCCGGTCGTTCCTCCCGGGGAAACCCTGCGGAAAGGGGACGGGGGCGACCGGGTCGGGCTGCTCCGGAAACGCCTCGCGGCGACCGGAGACCTGGATCTCCCCGCGGCGGAGGAGGAGTCGCCGTTCGACGAGGCACTGGAAGATGCCGTCCGCCGGTTCCAGCGCAGGCACGGTCTCGAGGACGACGGCATCGTCGGCCGGGAGACCCTTGCCGCCCTGAACGTCCCCGTCGAGAGGCGGGTCGCACAGATGGAATGGAACATGGAGCGGTGGCGCTGGGTCCCGCACGACCTGGGCGATCGATACATCCTGGTGAATATCCCGGATTTCAAGATGCGTATCGTCGAATCCCCCGGGAGCGAGAGGGAAATGCGGATCATCGTCGGAAAGCACTACACCGCGACGCCGGTCTTCAGCGGGGTGCTGAACCATCTGAAGATCAATCCCTACTGGAACATCCCGCACAGCATCGCGGTCGAGGAGGTCTTGCCGAAAATCCGTCAGGACCCCGGCTACCTGGCCAGACAGGGGATCCGGGTCTTCCGGGACTGGAGGGACGGCGCTCCGGAAATCGACCCCGAAACCGTCGATTGGAGCCAAGTGGACGACCGGAGCTTTTCCTTCAAGCTGCGCCAGGATCCGGGCCCCCTGAACCCGCTCGGCCGCCTGAAGTTCCTCTTCCCGAACAAGTTCGCCGTGTACCTTCACGATACCCCGGCCCGGGGACTGTTCCGCAATTTCGCCCGGGGCTTCAGCCACGGCTGCATCCGGGTGGAAAAGCCCCTGGAGCTTGCGGCGGCCCTCCTGCGGGACGATGACCGCCATTCGAAAGAGCGCATCATGAAAATGATCGACAGCGGCGTGAGGGAAACGATTCCCCTGCGGAATCCTGTCCCTGTGCACATTCTCTACTGGACGGCGTGGGTGGACGACGGGGGGACGATCCAGTTCCGGGAGGATATCTACGGGCGGGATATCCCTCTCGCGAACGCCCTGAAGGAGACTCCCCCGGCTCCGCGGGAGTCGTGAATCCGTCAGACCAGCACGGAGGCTACCAGAACCGTACCCTGCCGACGTCCACGTGCACGAAGTTCGATCCGGGGTAGAACCCCACCCCTCCCCTCTTCAGGTCCAGGGCCGCCTGCCGGAGCGAACCGAGGCCGCAGCCCGGGAGACGGATGTCGACCGCTTTGCCCTCCATGTGAAGGCTGTACCTGGCTACGCTTCGCGAATGATCGCGAAGTTTCGCATTCGTGGCCGGTGAGCGGTACCCGGAGATGATATGGAACGGCGAAGGGGCGCCGACTCTCCGGGACAGGGCGTGGAGAAGATCGAGCAGGCCGGGATCGACGGGGGCAATCTCCCCCGTCC
>WOR8_10002159_pt1 | contig 19643 bp, 14 predicted proteins | sample DeeMarSeWOR38_10_FD_19890 | JGI IMG/M metagenome (IMG submission 19890)
GAAAGAAATTTCTGTTGATGAACTGGTAAATGAAATTGTTAAAGACCGAGTTTTCTACGAAGAGTCATCTGGTGGTGTTACATTCTCCGGTGGTGAACCATTAATGCAGCCGGAATTTCTCATGGAATCATTAAAACAAGTCAAAGCGAATGGAATTCACTCTGTAGTTGATACTTGTGGTCATGCAGCTTCAGAAATAATAAATGAGATTGCTCCTTATGCTGATCTTTTTTTATATGATATAAAATTAATGAACGATGATGAACATGAAAAATATACGGGAGTATCAAATCAGGTTACTTTAAAAAATCTTGTAACACTGGATCAGCTTGGGAAGAAGATTATCATTCGGTTTCCAGTCGTACCGGATATAACTGATACAAATGAAAATATTTTTGCTATACGAGGTTTCATCTCCTATCTGAACAACGTAATAGAAATAGACCTTCTCCCCTATCATCGTGCAGGTGAAGGTAAGTACAATAAATATGGTAAAGAAAATAGAATGGGTGAAGTTGAAGCGCCTGACTCAACAAATTTAAAAAATATTGAAAAATTTTTTAATGAATTAAACTGCAAAGTTAAAATCGGTGGGTAAAATGAATGAACGAATAAAAAAACTTCGAGAAATCAGCTTAAACACCGAAGAAACAATATCGATTGAACGCGCTCGGCTGTTAACTGAATTTTATTCCAGTGGTGAAGCTGATAAATGTTCCATTCCAGTTGCTCGGGCTAAAGCATTTAAATACATTCTTGAACATAAAGAATTATATGTTGGTGAAGATGAATTAATTATAGGCGAAAGAGGACCATCACCAAAAGCTACACCGACTTATCCTGAACTTTGCACTCACAGTCTTGAAGATTTCGATATCCTTCACAACCGTGAAAAAATTTCATTTAAAGTCAATGAAGAAACAAAAAATTACCAATCTGAAAATGTAATTCCTTTCTGGAGTGGACGATCCATTCGGGATAGAATACTAAATGAAATGGATGAGCAATGGAAAGAAGCTTACTCTGCTGGTGTATTCACTGAGTTTATGGAACAGCGTGCACCCGGACATACAGTTCTGGACGATAAAATCTACCATATGGGAATAAAAGATTTTAAGGAAAAAATAAAATCTTCTCTTGAGTCACTTGATTTCTATATTGATCCGCAAGCTTTTGAAAAGAGAGAAGAGCTACAAGCCATGGAAATTGCTGCGGATGCTTTAATAAATTTTGCAAAAAGATATAGTCAAAAACTATCCGAAACAGCTCAGCAAGAAACAAATCCAACGAGGAAAGATGAGTTGGAAACTATGGCTGGAATCTGTGAACGTGTTCCCGAAAATGCACCCAACTCTTTTTGGGAAGCTTTACAGTACTATTGGTTTGTTCATCTGGGAGTAATTACTGAACTAAATACATGGGATTCTTTTAATCCCGGAAGACTCGATCAGCATCTTTATCCACTCTATCGGAGAGATATTGAATCTGGATTGCTAGATGAAGAGGGTGCAAAAACACTTCTACAGTCATTCTGGATTAAGTTCAACAATCAGCCTGCGCCGCCAAAAGTTGGGATTACTTCCAAAGAAAGTAATACCTACACAGATTTTTGCTTAATAAATGTTGGCGGAGTAAATGAGAATGGTGAAGATGCGGTTAATGAACTTTCTTTTTTAATTCTTGATGTGATCGAGGAAATGCGATTACTTCAGCCAAGCTCAATGGTGCAGATAAGTAAAAAGAATCCTAATCAACTTGTAAAAAGAGCTTTAAATATTATAAAAACCGGTTATGGTCAGCCATCGCTTTTTAATACTGATGCAATAATCCAGGAAATGCTAAGACATGGAAAATCAATTATTGATGCACGCAGCGGTGGCGCAAGCGGATGTGTAGAAACAGGAGCATTCGGAAAAGAGAGTTATATACTTACAGGATATTTCAACCTCACAAAAATCCTTGAGATAACTTTAAATAATGGAATTGATCCAAGAACTGATAAAAAAATTGGAATAGAAACAGGAGATCCAAAAGAATTTAAAACATTCGATGATCTAATTGAGTCGTACAGTAAACAAGTTAAACATTTTGCTGATATCAAAATTAAAGGAAATGTCATAATCGAAAGACTTTATGCAGAATATCTCCCTGCCCCGTTTATGTCTTTGTTAATTGATGATTGTATTAACAAAGGAATGGATTACAACAATGGGGGTGCAAGATACAATACATCCTACATTCAGGGAGTTGGTATTGGAACCACAACTGATTCATTAACTGCAATAAAGTATAATGTATTTGATAAGAAGAAATTATCGATGGAAGAATTTTTATTTGCAATGAGTAAAAACTTTGAAAGCCTTGATACTATAAAAAATCTACTGTTAAATGAAACACCTAAGTACGGCAATGATAATGATTATGCTGACGAAGTTTTAAAAACGGTATTTGAAATATATTTCTCAGCAGTTGATGGAAGACCAAACACCAAAGGTGGATATTTTAGAATAAATTTACTCCCAACAACCAGTCACGTTTATTTTGGAAGCGTTATAAACGCAACTCCTGATGGCAGACTTGCTGGCATTCCGGTTTCAGAAGGTATATCTCCGGTGCAGGGTGCCGATGTTAATGGACCAACCGCTGTTCTTAAATCTGCTTCAAAGATTGATCATCTGCGAACTGGTGGTACTTTGCTAAACCAAAAATTCACCCCGCAGATTTTTGAGAATGATGAATCGATTGATAAAATCGTCTCATTAATTCGTTCATACTTCAAAATGGATGGACACCACATTCAATTTAATGTAATAGATGCTGATACATTACGGGACGCACAGCAACATCCCGAAAAGCACAGGGATTTAATTGTGCGTGTTGCGGGTTACAGCGATTATTTTGTCGATCTAACTCCAGAACTTCAGGAAGAGATAATTAGACGAACTGCACATATGAGTTATTAAAACTTAATAACTAAGAAAAAAGGTAATCTTAAATTCTTATTTAATACTATTTCTTTTAATTTTTCTTAGTATTCGAATTCTTCCTAAAAATATTACCAGCTCCGATTCTTTACAATCTGATATCAAGAAATCTGATACTCTTCAAATGTATAATCCTTTTAATGAAATTAAACCATACAAGCCGTATTTATCTTATGATGAAAATTTGAAAAAATGGAACATTATAGTTCCAGAATATAAACCTAGAAGCAGCAAATATTTTTCCTCAAATAATTATCTTTTTAACAAACATTTGGATAAATCTAATTGGATTTATCCGGAAGATGATTTAGAATCATTTAATTTATCACTAAACATTTTGCGGTAAATTGAGTATAAAAATAGAATGAAATACAATTTGGGAGAGTTAGGTAAGTATTTAGGATTATCCAAAAATATAATGGCTATAATTCCGGCAATACTTTCTGTATTATAACGTTGAAAAGTAGAAATAATCGAACGAACTGAGCATATGAGTTATTGAAATTCTGAATTATAATTTTCCCATACCCCTGCTTAATACCACAAGCTGGGGTTTTTTATTAAGTATTATCTCAGGTATAAGGATGAAACTATAATACTGCTTAAATATGTAAATTTTTGTTTAAGTCTTTTAGTTTTGCCATTTCCTGGGATCTCTATCCAAGGAGTTATCATAACTGTACATTTTCAAAACACAATCTTAATTTGAAACGCATTATAATAAACAGATGTACAAAGAAAGCGTAATAATTTATAATTTTGGGTTTTTTCATTATTAATTTAATGGCACTCAAGATGTATTTTCCAAAGCATATGATGCTAATGCTGTGAGGACTCTAAAACAATAATTCTCTAAAATGGGAGAAAAAAATGAGATTCTACAGAACATTAGCATTATCAGTTTTTTTACTTGTTCTACTCACAAGCGTAGCCACTACTCTCGCACAACGTACTTGGACAGGCAATACAAACACCGATTGGGGCAATGCTTCAAACTGGAGTCCTGTATCCATACCTGCAGATGCTGATGATATTATAATTCCTGGTAGCAAATCCCATTATCCAGTCCTTCTGGTTAACCGAAAAATGAGATCAATTACTATTGAATCCGGAGCATCCATCACATTTACTGGAGGTACAGCAACAGTTGATGACGGTGAAGTTAATAATTCAGGTACTGTCATCGTAAATGGTGGAATTTTAGATATTAAAGGCGGTACTTTAAGTAATTCCGGAACTATTACATTAAGTAGCGGCCAATTAAAAGTTGCAAATATTGCTACCAACCTACCTGGTTCTAATTTTAACCAATCAGGTGGTACCTTCGAATCAAGTAACTTAACAGTAAATGCTTCAAGTAATTTAACTTTTAGTACTGGCACAATGGTTTTTAAAAGTGATATTACTAATTCAGGAACTGTAACTTCAAGTTCTGGTACTATAACGCTTGATGGATTAATTGCTAATCAAACAGGAGCAGTTTTTACTGTTAATGGTGGTGATGTGGAAGTAAAACAAGAACCATCTACAAATGCAGCTACAATAAATGTCATCTCAGGCAATTTATTTTTCAATGGTAAAGATCTACAGAATTTATCAGGTGGTACATTAACTCAAACAGGCGGAACATTAAGACTTGATCATCTTACAAATAATGGACAAGTTACAGCCAGCGCAGGAACATTTACGATTGATGGATTTTTCACAAACAGCTCTGGTAATCTTACTGTTGATGGCGGTTCAATAATAGTAAAAAACAACACATCCACTAATTCAGGCTCTATAACTATAACTTCGGGTTTACTCGATTTAGGCACCGAAGGTAAAGACCTTACAATTCAAGCTGGTGGTAGTGTAGATCAAACAGGTGGAGCAGTAAAAATTAAAAAATTAACAGTTGAATCCACGGGAAGTTATACTTTTAGTGGAACCACACTAGACATAACTGGAGATTTGGAGAACTCAGGCACTGTAACTCTAAATCCAGGGACAGTTAATGTTACTGGACATATAAATACTGAAATAGGTAGTGATTTTGTTATAGCTGGTGCAACATTAACTGCACAAAGTGATGCTACTTTCAAAGGTAATGTGACTATTAGTGATGGAACCTTGGATCTTGGCACAAATAATAAAATTGCCTTCGTTGATGGTGGGACATTCAATCAATCTGGTGGTTCACTAATCACAGAAAATCTAGAATTAAAAAATGGTTCAACTTACAATCAAACCGGTGGTGAGCTACAGGTTGATCATGATTTAAAGATACCAGCTGGGACTACTTTCAACTCAACTGGCGGAACCGTCCATTTTACTGGCTTGGCAGGCGGCGGAGCTGATTATAGAGGTAATGTTCAATTTTATAATGTAGTAATTGATGACGGAGCTGATCCAAAATTTAATAATGACGGTGATGATGTAACAATAAATATCTCTGGTAATTTTACCAATAATAATGCAGATATGGATAAGGTAGATAAAACTACATTTGTATTTAACGGTACTGGCGATCAAACAATTTCCAGCGCGATGGTTCCAACTGCCCCTGACTACAACGAAACCACTTTTGGTACACTTGTGATAGATAAACCTTCAGGTGCAATTACACTATTATCTGATATAGCTGTAGATGATACCTTTACACCTACGCAGGGATATTTAGACTTAAATGATAATATTCTATACGTAAATGGGTCAGAATATACCGGTCCACTACCAGTAGAGCTTTCTTCATTCTCTGCAGTTACTTTAGAAGATGGAATAAAACTTAAATGGAGAACTGAAACAGAAGTAAGTAATTATGGATTTGATATTGAAAGAGCATTGTCTAGTTCGCAAAATTTAATTTGGGATAAAATTGGATTTGTTGAAGGATACGGAAACTCAAATTCACCAAAGGATTATTCCTTTGTTGATGAAAATACCACTACAGGGAAAATTTCCTATCGCTTAAAACAGATTGATACCGACGGCAAGTTTGAGTATTCTAAAATTATTGAAGTTGATCTCGGCTCACCAATGAATTATGAATTAACCCAGAATTATCCTAATCCATTTAATCCTTCAACCACTATTAGATTTTCCGTGGCGGAAAGTGCTCTGATTAATTTATCAGTTTTTAATTCGCTTGGAGAAAAAATTGAAGAACTTGTAAACGAAGTTAAAGAACCAGGAGTATATACAGTTGAGTTTTCCGCCAAAGGCGGATCTGCCTCCGGCGGAAATGCTTACAACCTGGCAAGTGGCACTTATATATACAGAATAACTGCCAATGACTTCACTCAAACCAAAAAGATGATGTTAATTAAATAAATCCAACAATATGTTTTCTTTTCCGCAACCCCAGCTTAATAATATAAGCAGGGGTTTTTATTATTCGCTCAATAACGATTATTAGTGGTCTACTTTTATATATCTAGAGATGTTATGGCTCTAATTGCTGCAATACTTTCAACACTAAAAAACTAAATTTTGTAAGACTTTTCTATTTGGGCTGATAATTTTTTCTTATCTATATTATTCAAAAATGAATGTTCAATAGCATTTAAGTTGCACTGCTTTAGTTCTTCTAATCCCCAATTAAAGGTATTGATAAGCTTTTGATATTCTTCAGTTAAAGAAATATTAACAAGGGTGCGTGCATCTGTATTTATGCTGACCGATACTCCCCTATTATACAAATAATCTACAGGGTGATCCTGGTAAATTTTGAATACATCTGTTTGAACATTGCAGGAAGGACAGATTTCTAAATGAATATTATTTTTGATCAATTCATAAATCAATTTTGGTTCTTCTATACATCTGACACCATGTCCAATTCTTAAAGGATTAAAATATTCTATTGTTTCTCTTATGCTTTCTGCACCTTTAGCTTCCCCGGCGTGAGCAGTTCTTGGAATGTTATTATCAATTGCATATTGAAAAGCTTTAAGATGTTCATCAATGGGAAAGCCGGCTTCATCGGCGGCTAAATCTATACCTATGACAAAACGATTTGAAAAATATTTTTGGACAAGCTTAACTGTTTCTAAACTTTGAGATTCATTAAAATCCCTGAGTGTGCAGAGGATTATACCTGCCTCGATCCCAAACTTCTCACTGCATTCTCTCACCCTGTTTGCAACAATGTCCACTACATTTTCTGCTGTCAATCCTTTTTCACAATGAAGCAAGGGTGCAAATCTAATTTCAGCAAGAATAACATTTTCTTTTTTTAATTGATCGAACAAATCTTCCACAACGGATTCCAGTTCATATTCTGTTTGCATAAGTGATATTCAGCTTGAAGCTCTTTTAAGAAAATCAGCAAGATCATCACATTTTAGAGGCGCAATAAAATCTCTTTTATAATCTTCAAGCGTGATTTCCGGTCTGAGCTCAGATACAATATTAAAACTAAGTGAACAATCCAAATGTAAATGAAGTTCTACTTTTGGAAGATCAAGAAGTGTCCCGTAGTCTATATCATATTTGATCATTTATCATACTCATTAATAATACTTAAAATATCATAAGTTTTATGAGCCGTAAAATCAAATTCATTTTTCCGAGTAGTGAATTGGAAACAATCAGAATAAGCAGCTGCTATTGAAAACACTTTTAATCTTTTATTATTTTCTGTATAAAATTGATTTGCATTTTTAGCCGTTTGAATATCTGTCTCATGATCACCGATATAAAATATATTTCCGGAATTGGAATTACACAAATTTTCGATGCACTTTACCAATCCGGTGGGATCAGGTTTTTGCTGCTTTAAATCAACCTCTTCATAACCTATGATTGATTGAAAGCATGAGTCAAGATTATTTAGCTTTAGATTTTGTGTTATGTTTTTTTTTGAATTTTGAGATACAATCCCCTGTGGAAAATTTAATAATTTTATAACCTCACTGACACCATTGATTGTTGGGACTTTAGTTGTGTCACGTAACTGAAATTGAGTCCAAAGCTTTCCTGCTTTATCAATCTCATCTTCAGATAAACTAAACTCATTTCTATAGAAAACCCGCCAGTTTACTGCTTGTAGATGGGCATTGTAGTAATCAGTAACAGATTTTAACACGGGAAACTGATTAAATCCCCCCTTAATTTCTGCAATGATTTTTTTCGTAACATTATAATTTTTTTCTCTTGTATCAAAAAGAGTCCCATCGTAATCCCAGATTATTGCGCAAATATTATTTGATTTATCATACATTGATAATATTTCTCATTTAATATTTACAAAAGAAATTCATTTAAAATTAAAAAAGCCCCTGCATATTTGCAGAGGCTTTTTAGAGATTTATATTTTATAGAATACTAAAGAAATATCTCAGACCTAATTGCATTTGCCACCTGGAAGCTATTCCAGGATCGTCAATATAGGTTTCTTTAAGCCTTGTATCGAAATTAAAAACTGGTTCACCATTAGAATTAAATTCAACTAATTCAAGAGGTGAAGTAGCGGCGGAAGAGGCCACTTTTCTTATTCCTCCAATCCCAAGTAAACTGGGTACATTCAAGATATCCAGACTTAACTGAAAAGTATGTTTCATACCACCAGTTATAAAATTGAAATCCTGCATAAACCTGAAATCAATATTCCACCACCACGGATTTACTGCACCGAATCTCTCAGCAATTTCACCTCTGTGCTCTTTTAAATAATCATCTTGTTCTATAAACGCATTCAGAGCTGCCCATTGTTCGGCAGCTGTGACTGTGTTACCGCTTCCATCAACGTAAGATGCTAAATTGATCTCACTTTGATCTCTGGGAATATAAATTAAATCATTGTTGTACCCATCACCGTTAACATCGCCTGCGTAGAGGAATGAATATCTATTTCCGCCAGCACCGGTAAATCTGTTACCTTCTGATACTTCAAAAAACAATCCAAAATGGGATGTAAAGTTTTCATTCCATTGAACTGAATACGTTCCATTTCCGATTATTCTATGCCTGACTCCAAATTCTGAATAACTTAAAGTTGGTGTATTAGGATTGCCCTGAGTGGGATTTTCCTGCCACAGTACACTGGCAATTTCTGTCGATTTAAGTAAGCTTTTAGCTTCCATAAATGTATAAGCTAAACCGGTACTGAGCCCAAAATCAAATCTCTTTCTCAATTGTGCTGTTATGCTGTAATGGTAACCTTTGGTTGCGTTATCGATTACATAAACGCCTGCTTTACCATCCGGATTCAGCTCATGCACACCATCACCACTCGGAAGATCACCACCATAATATGGTCTACCGTCCGGAAGAGTACGTATTGGAGGAGCTAAATCTGCATTCCTGACATAAATTCCATTTAAATCTTTGCCATAAAGTAGTTCAAGAGTAAATATAAAATTCTCAGGAAGCATCTGATCTAATGCAATATTAGTATTCCAAACCTGCGGCCAAACAAAATATCTGTCCATTGCATTTAAATCAAAAGAGGTTTGAAGAATTGCATCACCTTTTGTTTGAATCTGTTCATCAACATTAGGATAAAGATTAGGATTATTGCCTGGATTTGAAATCACGTTACCAACCCAAACAAAAGGAATTCGCCCGGTAAATATTCCTGTACCACCACGCACCTGAGTAGTTCTGTTACCGGTAACATCCCAGTTGAATCCAATTCTTGGTGACCATAAAGGTATTGCTCCGGCAAGTTTACTCTGGTCAACGGTTTCCGGTCTACCATTTTCATCAAGCAGTGTTAGTCCTCTTGAAAACGGGTTATCAACCGGATCAGTAAGATACATCGGAATGTCGACCCTTATACCAAGAACCATATTAAATTTTGGTGAAAATAGAAATTCGTCCTGAGCATATAAAGACAATTGAGCAACTTCAATAATTTCACCTTTGAATGGTACTGTGCTTGGAGTGACGACAGATCTAAAGTCATAAAAATTATCCGGATCGTTCGGATTGGTACGAGCATAGAAATCTTCAAGTGAGAAGAATTGTGCACCCCCAATAAAATCAAGAAAATCTGGTAAGAAAAATACACCGTGTCTGAATATATTAAAGGAATTAAAAAAATTAAAATATTCAAACGTCGCACCAACAGTAATAACTTCATTACCAACAAACAAACTTAAATTATTGGTTACTTGAAGTACATCCTGATCCAAAATATTGTGTATGGAGAAGGGTTCGTGACCAATTGTAGTATAATTTACACCACCAACGTCAATTTGAATCGTTGGAAATGGTTCGCTGAATGGGTCACGATAATCCCTAAATCTATTGTAACTTGCAAAGAATCGATTTGCAAAAGATCCTCCTCGTGAGTTTAACTCAAGAGCGAATGAGTTTAACCTGTTATTTATCCTGTATCCAGAATTTCGAAATGGTAAACTTGTTGTATTTGGTCCGCGTCCTCCATTACTTAAAACAAATGGATGAGGCGGCAAGTCTCTGCGAGCATCGAGACGATTATATCTGAATGAAAAATCATTATTCTCGTTAATGTTCCAATTTAATTTTACAATGATTTTTTCATTTTCTGTTTTATGAGTATAGTTCTCATAGGGTCCTGTATCATATCCATAAACATCTTTCATAATATTTCTTATCCGGTTCATATCTTCCGCCATCACTCTCGACTCTCCAAAATCAATACTTCCACCCCGGTTTGCGATAAAATCGGATCCCGGATCTTCTCTTCTTTCTATTTCACCGTTTATAAAGAAAAAGAATGAATTTGGAACAATAGGACCACTCGCAGAAAAGCCTGTTTGATAATAAGTTAGATCAGGATTTGCAACAACATCGTTATCTCCAACTTTGTTTCCTACCAGGGATTCATTTCTTCCAAAACCATAAAGACTTCCTCTCCAAACATTAGATCCGCTCTTTGTAACAGTATTAACACCAGCTCCTGTAAAACCTCCGCGAGTAACATCAAATGGTGCAATTGATATTTGTACCTGTTCAATTGCATCATAAGGAATCGGTTCAGCCGCAGTTTGACCGCCTGGTGAAGGATCATCCAAGCCAAAAGGATTATTAAAGTACGAACCATCAACAGAGATATTGTTATATAACCAGTTCTTTCCCCCAAAACTGTAATTACCATCACTGCGGGGATCTAACCTGATCAGATCTCTAGTGCTTCTTTTAATTGTTGGTAAATTTTTAATATCATCTTCTGTTATAAAAGTTTCTGCACCTGTACGGTTACTATTAAGTACTTCATCCTGCTCGGCTGAAACAACAACTTCTCCTAACTCAACTGCATCGCTTTGAAGAGTGAAATCGAGCCTAAAATTTTGACCAAGAGTTAATTGTATGTTTTCCTGAGACACAGGATTGAATCCTACAAAAGAAACTGTTACAGTATAAGGTCCACCAATTCTAAGGTTTGGTAAATTGAATAGACCGTTATCTCTTGTGGAAGCTCCATACTGGGTTCCACTAGGGGTATGTTTGGCAATTACGTTTGCACCCGGTAAAGGATTTCCGTCGGTATCCTGAACCAGACCATACATTGCCGCAGTTGTAACACCTTGAGCAAATATCTGTTCCTGAAAAAGGAACGCTATTAATGCTACAACAAATAGTAGTAGAATTTTTTTACACATACGCGCCCTCCGTTTGTGTTATTAATAATTGTTGGTTGGTTAGATGAAAAGAAAGATATATTTGAATTATTTTCCATTTGAATTCAAAGATGTTGATGGAAAATAGTTAGTTAATAGAAATAATCAAAAATTATAAAATTATTTTTTCTCCTCTTCTTCCAAACCAGGCATAATTGGCATTCTCGGATGTTTTGCAAAAGAAAATGTCAGCTGCTCAAACCAGGAATCTGCTGAATCCACCATTCCAAGTATTTTCTGCCAAAGCTCGACCGGCGGACCGAAATCGTGCCAATCAACAACTAAAACTCTTACACCGCGTCTTCGCATTTCCTGAATCAATTTTTGATAATTTTTATCCAAATGTTGAAGATAGTCAAGTGGAACACCTTCCTCCTGTTTCCTGCCCCGGAAATTCATTCTCCTGTGGCACTCTTCAGGAGTAACATTTAAATAAACAAAAATATCCGGTGGCATAACATCACGACTCATATTTCTAAATACGTCAACATAAAGTTCATATTCTTCTTTTGTCATGAAACCTCTTTCCATTGCAGTAGTAGCAAAAACAGTATCACCATAAATTGGGCGATCCTGCAACACAACCATCCCCTTTTCACCCCAGGCAAGTTCCACTGCAAGCCTGTGCTGCTCATATCTCTGGCAGAGCATAAACATTTGCATTTCGAAACCGCCTCCGGTGTTCTTACCTGTTTTTAAATCTTCATAATAATGAGAGAGGAAATGAGCAAATTTTGGATGATGAGTAGGTTCTTCAAGCACCTTTGCAAACCGACCGCTAGTGTTTGCAGTTGAAGATACTGCATGGCAGGCATTTGTTTTTCCGGCACCGATATTTGCATCAATTGTGATGAATAATCCCTGCTTAGTCATTTTATCGTCTTGTGCCATCTTTTCTCCAGATTGGATTTATATATAATGTAAAAATATATATTAACAACAATTTGAAGAAATAGACTAATTAATTTTTATAATTTAAATCACGCATCATTTTTATTATCTTAGATGAAGAGGGTTAATTCAAATCATCAATTAACAAATTGGAGGAGATAAAATGGTTCCAATTCATGAACTCTGGCTGCCCATCCTGCTTTCTGCTGTTGCAACTTTTATACTAAGCTCAATTATTCACATGGTGATAGGCTATCATAAAAATGATTTTTCTGCTCTCCCGAATGAGAAAGAGGTTTTGGATGATTTGCGTAAGCACAACCTGCCGGAAGGAAATTACAGTTTTCCGCGTGCAAATAGTATGAAAGATATGAAGTCAACCGAATTTATTGAGAAAATGAAACACGGACCGGTGGGTATGATGACAATTACTAAAAACGGACCACCAAATATGGGGAAAGAGCTTACCTTGTGGTTTATTTATTCAATCATCGTTGGAATATTTGCTGCCTACATAGCAGGAAATGCATTGGCTCCGGGTGCACACTATTTGGCAGTTTTCAGATTTGCAGGCGCAACTGCCTTTGTGGGTTACAGCCTAGCGTTATTGCAAGCCAGCATCTGGTATAAGAGAAGCTGGTCTGCAACTTTCAAATCAATGTTTGACGGATTGATTTATGCTCTTTTCACCGGTGGAATTTTTGGATGGCTCTGGCCGGTGTTATAAGTTTAATAATTATGCCTGACCTGACTGCCGTCAGGCAGGCCTCTGATCCGGCATCAATGTTTTAAATAGGGTAGAATTTTATCACTTTGACCTGATAGTAATATAACTAACTTACTTACGACTAATAAAGGAATTGTTGCAAATAGATTTCGGATACTACCTAATAATTTAGTTAAAATTCTTCAGGGAGCTAATATGAAAAAGATTAAAATCCTTTTTCTCCTTCCTTTTTGTTTTCTAATTTTTACTTGCGATGATAACTCTGTCAATCCGCTCGATCAAAGACTACAGCAAAATATTATTGGTACCTGGAAAGATGATAACAATTACACAGTGACGTTTTACCCGGATGGTTCCTTTATTGATACTTCCTTATACTATAATCGCGATTCAATATCTCAGGTCATTGGCCATTTTATCCGAAAAGGTAGATATACCATAAATAATTCTGTGCTAGCTTTTGAGGATTTTTATTTTGATACTGTAGTTACCAATCTATGTATGAGCAACTGGTATCAACCACTCCCAGCACTGATTTCAATTGATAATTCAATAATGAAAAGAAAAAATTTCAGTCGATTTGATAATATAGGTAGATTCGGTAAAGATATCTGGAGCACATGGGAACAAAACGGATGGTATTGCGCATCCTTCGTAGAACCATTCGGAGAAATAAAAAATCAATATGGCACTTATAAAATTTTCTATCAATTCTTTAAAGATTCATCTAAATGTAAATTTACTTATTCCAGATATGATAAAGTGAGTGATTCAACATATAAGTATTTATCACTCTTGGATTTTAAATATGCTCCTCCTTATTTATACATTCCTCCAGATTCAGATTACCCTACTGAAATCCGATTTAGGGATAATAAAATGTACTGGTATTCTAGCTACTTGGTAAGTGATTTAAAAAGAGTAAAATAAAGTGGACAAACATTGGTATAAATTTATTATTTGCATGTCTATTACAGTCTAATATTTTCAATTTTCTAGCATGATTTTTTGGATAGCTCTGGCCAGTGTTGTAAGTTTATTTATTATACCGGACCTGAGCCGGCATCTTTTTTTAACTTAAGATTTGATAATATCTGTGTGCAGATAAAGCTTTAATCAATTAGTTTAAAATCGTGGGATTATAAAAATCCGTGGTGGTATCTTTTAACTATTTGTACCAAAAATCATAGAGAATATCTTGAAACATTTTAAATTCAAAAATAGAATTAAATGGATTGGGTAAGATAGCAAACGAATATTGGTTTAATATTCCTCAACATTACGCTGAAGTTGAATTGGACGAGTTTATCATAATGCCAAATCACGTCCATGGTATTATCGTTCTAAAATATATTTCTACCGTAGAGACGGGGAATGCCCCGTCTCTACATTCATTGGGTGATGTGGTAGGTTCATTTAAATCAGGTATCCCAAATGGGCTCATAAGAATGGATATAAAGATTTCAAATGGCAGCCATGCTCTTATAACAGGATAATTAGAAATGAAAATGAACTTTATCAAATCAGAAAGTATATTCAGCAAAATCCATTGAGATGGGAAATTGAAAAAAATTATCCTGAAAACATTTATATCAGCTTATAAAAACTAACTCAACTTTATCGGCAACTTTCTGATTCTCTGACCTGTAGCTGCAAATACTGCATTGCACAATGCAGGTGCGCAAGCACCAACTCCTACCTCTCCGACGCCACCAACCGGAAAAGTATTTTTAATGTAATGAATTTCAATTTCCGGCATTTCGTTGTAAGTGAGAATTTCATAATCATCGAAATTACGTTCTTTAACTCCACCATTCTCAATTGTGATTTCTCCTTTCAACGCTGCAGATAGACCAAAAGCAACCGCACCTTCCATTTGTGCTTCAACCAGATCAGGATTTACGACGATTCCACAATCAATTACCGCTACTACCCTATCAACTTTTACCTTATTTCCTGTTACTGTTACCTCATGGATTTGAGCAGAATAACTATCGTAGCCTTTAAATAATGCTACTCCTCTTCCCTTTCCTTTTGGAAGAATCTTTCCAACTCCCCAACCGGATTTTTCTGCAGCAACATTTAAAACGTTTTTAAGTCGCGAATCATCCGGAAGCATATTCAATCTGAATTCGATCGGATCCATAAAAGCTGCGGAAGCCATCTCATCAATGAACGATTCAATTGCAAACGGATTTTGAGTATTATAAACTGATCTAAGCCAGGAGATTGGAACATGAGTCTTTATTGTAGTACCAGCTATTCTCATATTTGGAATCTTATATTCTAATCCAACGGTGCCTTCTTTTATATCATAATTATCAGGAGAAAGATCGGGTGAGAACCGCATCTGGATTATTGAAGGTGCAATTACATGATGCGAAAATTTTTGTGCCTTACCCTCGGAGTCAATAGAACCATTCAGGACATGCATACTTGGAGGACGGTACCATCCAAACTTCATATCTTCCTCGCGTGTCCAGGTCAGTTTAACAGGTTTCTCAATCGCTTTAGAAATCTCTGCAGCTTCAACAGCAAAATCACTTATAAGTCTTCTTCCGAATCCGCCCCCCATTAAAGTAACATGAACTGTTACATTATCTTCACTTATGCCGAGAACTTTTGCTACTTCGCTTCTATCATTCTGTGGATTCTGTGTTGGAACCCAAAGCTCAGCTTTTCCATTTTCATATTTAGCCACACAGTTCATCGGTTCCATCGGAGCATGAGTTATGAAAGGAACTTCATATATCGCTTCCAGTATCTTTTCACCTTCGATATCTTTACTAACATCACCACGACTTTCAAATTCATAGCCCTCAGTTTTAGACTTCTTCACCAGTTCGTTATGAATATCCCCGGAATTTATTTTTGCATTTGGTCCTAAGTCCCATTGAATATTAAGCGCATCTCTTCCATTAAAAGCATGCCACGTTGAATCGGCCACTACAGCTACACCATTTGAGATTTGAAAAACATTGAGTAAACCGGGTAATGTAATTGCTTTTGCTTCATCATAATTTTTTACACTTCCACCAAATGAAGGACAACGACTTACAGCCGCATAGTACATTCCAGGAATAACAACATCAATCCCGAATTTTGCTCTACCGTAAATCTTATCAGGTGTATCAACTCTATGGACTCTTTTTCCAATAATTTTAAAATCTTTTGGATCTTTAAGCTTAATGCCCTCCGGAACGGGCAGCTTGGATGCTTCTTCAACCAGGTCACCGTAACTTATTTTTTCGCTATTTAGTTTATTGATAACAAAACCTTTCTCAGCTTCGCAGTTCTCAATTGCAACATTCCATTTATCAGCCGCTGCGGTTATAAGCATTACACGAGCAGTAGCGCCAGCAATTCGCAGAGGTTCCCAGCTTCTTCTAATGCTTGTGCTTCCGCCTGTTGTTTGGCTTCCATATTTTCTGTCTGCATCTGCTTGCTCAATTTCAATTTTATCCCAATCTACTTCCAACTCTTCTGCAACAAGCATTGGAAGTGCAGTTTTAACTCCCTGCCCTAACTCAGATCGATGAACTATTATTGTTACAATACCATTAGAATCAATTTTTAAATAAACACTGGGTGCAAATATTTTGGGATCATCACCGGATTTGGCAAGGACATCCTGTAAAGGAACATAAGAAGCAAGAAATAATCCCCCACCGCTTAAACCAACTACTTTTATAAATTCACGCCGTTTTATTTTGGAAGTTTTCATCACTTTCCCTCCCCGACTAATTTATCAACAGCTTTACGTATTCTCTGATAAGTTCCACACCGGCAAAGAACTTCATTCATTGCATCATCAATTTCTTTTCTTGATGGTTTCGGAATTTGTTCCAGCAACGCTGCAAGTGTCATAATCTGTCCCGGCTGGCAGTAACCGCATTGCATAACTTCAAGTTCAATCCAGGTTTCAAAAATTGGATGGTCCGGATTTTCGGCTAGACCTTCAATAGTTGTAATTGAATGTTCAGCAACATCTTCAACATTAAGAATGCACGAGCGTTCTGCTTTACCATCAATATGCACAACGCAGGAACCGCAGATTCCTTCTCCGCATCCGTATTTTGTTCCTGTTAAATTTAGACTATCTCTTAAAACCCAGAGAAGAGGTGTACCGGTATCAACATCCACAGTTTGTTTCTTTTGGTTAATGGTGAGAGTATATTTCGGCATGATTTATCCCGCTGTTTTGTTTTACAATTGTTAAATTAGCAGAAAGTTGAAGGAAGAGCAACACCCAACCAATAATATAATTTAAGCAATTCATTAAGAAGAGAAAAATGTCATCAAATCAAAATAAATCGTTCGAAAAAAAAACAAACTGGAACATCCCAAAGAACTGGCTAAAAATAAAAACTATTGATTCGCACACCGCTGGTGAACCGCTAAGAATGATACTTGAAGGGCTGCCTGAGATAAAAGGCAAAACCATTCTTGAAAAAAGAAAATATATGAAAGAGAAACTTGATCACTTAAGAACAGCTTTGATGTTTGAGCCGCGTGGACATGCCGATATGTACGGTGCAATCATAACCGAGCCTGAAAAAAAAGATTCAGATTTCGGAGTATTATTCCTTCATAACGAGGGTTACAGTACTATGTGCGGGCATGGAATCATTGCACTCACAAAAGTTGCTATCCAAACTGGAATGATAAAAGCGATTGAGCCTCTCACAGAAATTAAAATTGATACACCCGCAGGATTAGTAACCTCTTTTGCAAGAATAAAAAATGGAGAAGTCGAATCGGTTTATTTTCATAATGTTCCTTCCTTTGTTTTAACAACGGATCTTGAATTTGAAGTTGTTGGTGTTGGAAAAGTGAAATTTGATATTGCTTTTGGTGGTGCATTTTATGCTTTTGTAAATGCAGACGAATTAGGAATCGGAATGAAAGAAAAAAACTTTCGTGAATTAATCAGAAAAGGAATGGCAATTAAAAAAGCAATTGTGAGAAGCTTTCCGATCAAACATCCTTTTAATGATGAATTAAATTTTCTTTACGGAACAATTTTTTATGGTAAACCTCACAGCCGGGAAGCAGACAGCAGAAATGTTTGCATATTTGCTGAAGGAGAAGTGGATCGCAGCCCAACCGGAACAGGTGTGAGTGCTAGAATGTCTTTGCATTATGCAAAGGGTGAAATTGGATTAAATGAAAGAATGATCGTAGAAAGTATAATCGGTACAAAGTTTACCGGGGGTATTAATAAAACAACAAAACTTGGAGACTATGAAGCAGTAATTCCTCAAGTTGAAGGTAATGCATTCATTACCGGCAGGCACGAATTTTTAATTGATCCCGAAGATCCATTAAAGGAAGGATTTTTTCTCCGTTAAGCAATGCAAACTAAGATCCCTTTCATATCCGACCGAGAAGTGAAAAAGTTATTACCTGTGAGTGAGGCTATTGAGCTTATGAAAAAAGCTTTTATTCAAATCACAAATAAATCAGTCACAATCCCGCAAAGATTAAATCTTGATATGCCGGAAGTCAGTGCGGACTCACTCATAATGCCTGTTTATTCCAGCGATGATAGAAAGTACGGCGTAAAAATAGTATCTCTTAATCGTGATAATCCCGCAAAGGATCTTCCTTTTATTCATGCATTGATGATTCTGTTTGATTCAGAAAATGGAAAACCTCTCGCAATATTAGATGCCGAAAATTTAACAGCCATAAGAACCGGTGCTTCTTCTGGACTCGCTACTCAATTATTTTCAATTCCCGATGCTTCAACAGTTGCAATATTTGGTGCGGGAATACAGGCACAATATCAGCTTAAGGCAATATGTGAGGTTAGAGAAATAAAAAAAGTATTTGTATTTGAAAAGAACCTTGAAAAAGCAAAATATTTAATGAATGAATTGGCAAATAAACTTAATGTGAATATAGAAATTAGTACAGATCAAAAGAACCTCGTTAAATCTCACATCATTTGCACGGCAACGACTTCCTCCGTACCAGTGTTTGATGATGAATTCATTACTCCTGGAACTCATATAAATGCAATCGGCTCTTATCAACCAACAAAAAGAGAAATTCCCACAGAAACTTTGAAAAGATCGAGTGTTTTTGTTGATTCTAAAGAAGCTTGCTTAAAGGAAGCAGGCGATTTAATTATACCAATTGAGGAAGGAAATGATATTACTCTTACTGAAATTGGAGAAGTTTTACAGAATAATAAACCAGGAAATTTATCTGAAGAAGAATTAACATTATTTAAATCCGTTGGTAATGCAGTGCAGGATTTAATCTGTGCAATTCATATCTTTAATAAATTCTCATAACAAAATATTGTATAACTATGCTCATTAAAGAAAAAGTAGAACAAGCTAAAAATCTTGTAAAAGAATTTAATGTCGATTGCTGGATAACATTTGTCCGGGAGAGTCAGATAAATGGAGATCCGACGCTTGCATTTTTAGTATCCGCCGATGT
>WOR8_10008793_pt1 | contig 19639 bp, 17 predicted proteins | sample DeeMarSeWOR38_10_FD_19890 | JGI IMG/M metagenome (IMG submission 19890)
ACCTTGCCCGGGCCGTTGAAGTTGCCCCCAGTTGCATTAATATTAAAGCCACGACCACCGAAGGACTTGGTCCCATCGGCAGGGGCGAAGGTATCGGCGCCATGAGTGTGGTGCTGGTCGCTTAACCTGAGCAGGACATTAATGGCTTACCCCAATTTCAACAGTTAAGCCGAATCAGTCCGGCTTAAAAAAGGTTTCAGGTGTCAGCTGTCAGGATAGTAAATTCAGAATTGCAGCCTGACACCTGAAACCTTGACCATTGATTTTCTGCCGTTCAAAAATCAAAATATTCCAGACAGTTATTGTGTTCAATTAAGGGGACACCTGAAGATGTCCGATTTTGAGCTAATCTCCGATTTTGAGCCCACCGGCGACCAGCCCCAGGCAATTGAAAAGCTGGCCGCTAATTTACTGGCCGGAAAGCCAAAACCTTTACGATGGCCCATGTTATCGCCAAGGTCAACAAACCAACGCTGGTTCTGGCCCCGAACAAAACCCTGGCAGCCCAGCTTTATAATGAATTCAAACAGCTGTTTCCGAACAATGCCGTTGAGTACTTCGTAAGTTACTACGATTACTATCAGCCGGAAGCCTACATCCCATCCAGTGACACCTACATTCAAAAAGATTCGTCCATCAACGAAATGATCGACAAATTGCGGCATTCCGCCACCCGTTCGGTGCTGTCCCGCAGAGATATCATCGTCGTTGCAAGTGTCTCCTGTATTTTCGGCCTGGGTGCCCCCGAAGATTACCTGGGCATGCGGGTTGATGTTAAGGTCGACATGGAAATCGGACGGGATGCATTTCTTTTCAAACTGGTTGCCATGCAGTATGAGCGTAACGACATCGATTTCCACCGGGGCGTGTTCAGGGTCAGAGGTGACCGGGTGGAAGTTTTCCCGGCTTACGAGGAAAACATCGCCGTCCGGATCGATTTTTTCGGCGACCAGGTTGAGCAGATTTCAGAAATAGATCCGTTGCGCGGCTCGGTATCCAAACGGTTGCAACAGGCCACCATCTTTCCAGCCAGCCATTATGTTACCCAGAAGACCACCCTCAAAAAAGCCATGGCATCCATCATCGAAGAACTCAAGGAACGGATGGATCATTTTCGCAGGGAAGACAAACTGATTGAAGTCCAGCGTATCGAAGAACGCACCCAATTTGACCTGGAAATGATCCAGGAACTCGGTTATTGCAACGGAATTGAGAATTACTCCCGTCACTTGACCGGGCGCAAACCAGGGCAACCACCGCCAACCCTGCTGGACTATTTCCCGCCCGATTTTCTGATGTTCATCGATGAGAGTCATATAGCGGTGCCGCAGTTACGCGGGATGTACCGGGGGGATCGATCGCGCAAACAAACCCTGGTGGAATATGGATTTCGTCTGCCATCAGCTCTGGATAACCGTCCGCTGCGGTTTGAAGAAAGTGAGGCACGCATACACCAGGTCACCTATGTTTCGGCCACCCCGGCCGAATATGAACTCTCGCAAGCACGAGAGTCGCTGGTCGAACTGATTGTCAGACCGACCGGCTTGATTGATCCGCTCATCGATGTTCGCAGCGCAAAGAATCAGGTCGACGATCTGCTTGAAGAGATAGCCATCCATCAGCAGCGCAATGCGAGGGTCCTGGTCACCACCCTGACGAAACGCATGGCAGAGGACCTCACCGAATACTACTCGGATCTGGGAATCAAAGTTCGCTATCTCCACTCCGACATCAACACCCTCGAACGCATGGACATCATCAGAGATCTGAGAGTGGGCGAATTCGATGTGCTTGTGGGGATCAATCTGCTGCGTGAAGGTCTGGATATCCCTGAAGTCGCCCTGGTGGCCATCTTGGACGCCGATAAAGAAGGCTTTCTGCGTTCGGCCCGATCATTAATTCAAACTTGCGGTCGTGCAGCCCGAAACGCGGGGGGCAAAGTTATCATGTATGCGGATGTCGTCACCCAGTCGATGCAGCAATGCATTGATGAAACCGATCGCCGCCGAAAAATTCAGCAGGCCTATAATCAACGCCACGGCATTACACCCGAAACCATTCAAAAAGACATTACCCGGATTTTTGAATTTGAAACCGAAGCGGAAGCGCCCGCCGTCGACCATGTTGCGGAGGCCATTGAAACATATAAAACGCTGGATGATATTGATTCCGCAGTAAAAGACCTTGAAAAAAAGATGCTTGCGGCAGCTAAAAATTTAGAATTTGAAAAGGCCGCCGATCTTAGGGATCAGATCAAGGCACTGCAACGGTTGATCGTACTGGAGGTTTAGGCAAAATAACCCGGCTGAATATCGAACCGTTAAAGGACGAACGTCGAACATCAAACATCCAACATCGAACGTTGAATGAGCAGAGCTGAAAAACAGAAATCGTAAACCGAAGAAACACAATTGAGAAGCGAATTAACATCCTTATTCGATGTTGAACGTTGGACGTTCGATGTTCAAACACAATCCCATATGATTAAATCCAATCATGAACCCCAAAAATGACCTTATATCCAAGCTAGATCGCGTCACCGGCGAGCCCGGTGTCTACCTGATGAAAGATGCATCCGGTGCGGTGATTTATATCGGCAAAGCCAGGAATTTAAAGAAACGACTGTCGTCCTATTTCAAAAATTCCGGCCGCCAGGATTCTCGAATCCAACCTGATAAAAAAACACAAGCCACGTTACAATGTCATCCTGAAAGATGACAAACGCTATCCGTCGCTAAGGATCGATCTTACGGAAAAATACCCGAATTTTTCAATTGTCAGAAAAATCGGCGTTGATGATGCCAAGTATTTCGGCCCCTTTGCATCCGCCCATGCCGTTCGCGAAACCCTGCGCACCATCAACAAGACCTTTAAACTGCGCAAGTGCAAAGCCAAGGATTTTAAAACCCGAGCCCGCCCCTGTCTCCACTGCCAGATGGAAGGGTGCTTGGCACCGTGCTGTCTTGATGTCGATCCGGCCGTCTACCAGGAGCAGGTAAATGAAGCGATTATGTTTTTACAGGGCCGAACTCCGGACCTGATTCGCAAGGTAAAAAAACAGATGAACGCTGCTGCCCAGGTTCATGAATTCGAGAAAGCAGCCCGGTTGAGAGATAAGATCTTCTCCCTGGAACGAACCATCGAAAAACAAATTGCCGTCACCACCGACTTCAAGGATCGTGATGTCTTTGCCCTGGCCCGATCGCCGGAATTTTCGGTAATAACGGTTATCACTGTACGCAATGGATTTCTCACGGCAACCCGACACTATGAGTTTTGCGAGACCATATCCACGGAAGAAGAAATGCTGGCCGCCTTTATTCGGCAGTATTACGAACGCCATCCGTTTGTGCCGGATGAATTGCTGACTTCCGTCAAATTAAGTGATACCGATTTGATAGAGGAATGGCTGCGGGAGATCAAAAAGAAAAAGACCCCTATCAATCACCCCCAACGCGGCGAAAAAGCACGCCTGGTAAATTTAGCCGTCCACAATGCCGAAAATGAATTACAAAATGTCATTGCCTCACATTCGGCTGAATTGGATCTGCTGCTGCGACTTCAGAAAAAACTTCGGCTGAGTCAACTACCGTCTCGAATCGAATGCGTTGACAACTCCAATATTTCCGGGATTGAACCCGTTGCGGCGGTGGTTGTATTCGAAAGCGCCCGTCCCCACAAAAGTCACTATCGCAAGTACCGGATTAAGACCGTCAGCGAACATGACGACTATGCTTATATGGCTGAAGTCCTGAAGCGCCGGTTTGGCAAAGGTGCCGATTCGAAGCCATATCCGGACCTTTTAATGGTGGATGGCGGCAAAGGGCAGCTTAACATCGCACAGACAGTTATCAGGGATCTGGGACTTGATGGAAAATTTGACATCATTGGCATCGCCAAAAAGGATGAGCACAGGGGGGAGAGCCGGGACAAGATCTTTAAGCCGGGCAGATCCAATCCCCTGAATTTCGGCAGGGAAGGGGAGCTACTGCTGCTATTGCAGCGTATCCGGGACGAAGCCCACCGCTTTGCGGTCACCTTTCATCGCAAACGGCGCACACAAAAATCGCTGCGATCCGTTCTGGACACAATTCCGGGTGTCGGTGCCAAAAGAAAGGCGGCGTTGTTGAACCGATTCGGGACCATAAAAAATATCCGGACAGCTGATGCCGATGAGATCCGTGCACTGCCCGGATTCAATCGCAGGGTCGCACAAGCGGTTCTGAAAGCGCTTTCAAAGTGAAAGGTTCAGGGTTCTGCGTTCAGGTTTTTGATTCAAAAGCGAATAACGAATATTGAATCTAGAATGTCGAAGGAATGATTATTGTCGATTTTTAGAACAGAAAAGACAGAGCGAAGCGATCCCATCCTTCGACATTCAATATTCGAAATTCTGCTGTTCTACGGTTCGCTTTTAACTGAACCCCATTAGCCCAGCGTCTTCAAAAGATCCTTGAGCTCTTGAACGGCATCGGCCGATTTTTGAAGTGCCTGCTTTTCTTCGTCGGTCAGCGTGATTTCAATGATCTGTTCAATTCCTTTGGCACCCAGCTTCACCGGGACACCGATAAACAGATCCTGCTGGCCGTATTCGCCCTGCAGATAGGCGGCACAGGGCAGGATTTTCTTTTTGTCTTTCAGGATGGACTCAGCCATTTCCACCGCAGCGGATGCCGGTGCATAATAGGCGCTGCCGGTCTTTAAAAGCCCCACGATCTCGGCACCCCCGTTGCGGGTCCTTTCCACGAGGGCATCGATGCGATCCTGGGCCATCAGTTCAGTAATTGGAATCCCGGCAACGGTTGAGTAGCGGGGTAGCGGCACCATGGTATCTCCGTGGCCACCCAGCACGAAGGCATGGGTGTTTTCAACGGACACGTCCAACTCCATGGAGATAAATGTTCTAAAGCGCGCCGAATCCAACACACCGGCCATACCCAGGACTCTCTCTTTGGGGAAACCGGATGCATCAAAAGCCACGTGGCACATGGCATCCAGCGGGTTGCTGACAATAATGAGAATCGCTTCCGGAGAACGTGCGGCCACTTCTTTGGTGACCGATTTTACAATGCCGGCGTTGGTGCTGATAAGATCATCACGGCTCATCCCCGGTTTTCTGGGTATGCCGGCGGTGATGATGACGATATCGGATCCGGTGGTCTCATCATAGCTGTTCGAACCTGTGAGATGGCAGTCATGCTTTTCTACGGGGGCTGCTTCGTTCAAATCCAGCGCCTTGCCCTGGGGGACGCCCTCGACGATATCCACCAAAACCACATCACACAGTTGCTTCTCTGCCAGTCGTTGGGCGGCAGTCGCACCAACATTTCCGGCACCAATGACGGTAACTTTTTTGTCCATTTTTTTTCCTCCCTTGTGTACGAGTCAAGACACCTTATCCGTTTGCAAAAAGCCACAAATTCGAACGAATTGTTACAAAACTTCTGATTGACTGATGGCAATCGGTGGCGCCGTTTCTTGATTGCGCCATAATTCATAGGGGTTCGTGTCAATTCGTAGCTGCCCCTTTTTGGAAAAGATCCGCAGCATCCTAAAAATTGTATGTCAGGGGGTTAGAAAAAGAGAACGATTGTTAACACAAATTATTGGATTGTCAACCTAATTTAATCGATCGGCACTGGTTGACAGGTGCTAGCAAAATAGTATAATTATTTCTAGATTACACAAGATTTATTATTTGTCTTTCGGACCTGGTTTGATTGTGATATTATAAAAAGTTGGATTTTCAAAGAGTTAATTCAGATGGCGATAGTTAATCTAAAGAAAAGACAAATCGAGTGTAAAATCGTATATTACGGACCCGGTCGGTGCGGCAAAACGACTAACCTCGAATATATTCACAAAGCTTTTAAAAATCAAGTCAAAGGGGATATGGTCTCTATCAACACGGATGGTGACCGCACCCTCTTTTTTGATTTTCTTCCCCTCGAGCTCGGGAAATTAAAGGGTTGTGATGTCCGCGTCCAGTTGTATACCGTACCGGGACAGGTTCGCTATGCGTCGACCCGAAAATTGGTCCTGAGGGGCGCCGATGGCGTTGTTTTTGTCGCCGATTCGCTAGAAGTCCGGCGTGAAAAAAACATGCTGGCGTTGAAAGATCTCCAACAAAACCTGAAAGAATACAATGTCAGCATTTTCAAGATTCCATTGGTTATGCAATATAACAAACGCGACCTCACCGATGCCAATATTACCCTGATGCCGCTTGAAAAAATGCAGCATGATTTAAATCGACAATTAAAGGTTCCTTCCTTTCCGGGCAGCGCCCTAAAGGGTGACGGCGTCGGCAAAACCCTTAACGCTTGCCTGAAGTTGGTACTGAAATCAATTCAAAACGAACTTAATTTGGGTGGTTAATTTCTTTTATGTCCGGTGATGTAGCATTTGCAGGCAATTTAAGCTTTTTGAATCTAGGTGAGTTGCTGCAGTTACTTGGCACAACCGGAAGTTCCGGTACCGTGGCCATACACAATGCCCAGGCTGCGCAACCCGGTTACATCTATATCGACAAAGGCAACCCGATCAATGCCGCCAACGGTTCCCGGACCGGACTCGATGCCCTGTTCTCCCTGTTCGGCTGGCTGGACGGTCAGTTCGAGTTCGTCCAGGAAAATGTCACCGTCGAAAAAACCATCACCAAAAGCCGGATGGAGATCATATTGGATGGGCTGCGCCTTCTCGATGAGGGGCAGGTTGAGGTCATTGGACCGGCTTCCGCAGGTTCAAAGCCCTCCGACACGGCTGCAAAATCGGGGTCACTGCCGTTGATCAAAGGGCCCCTGGTAGACTATTCTTATGTCGTAGATGAAGAAAGCTTCTACGATGGTGATGAAATCGTTCAAGAAGGCAATCACGGAAACTGGATCTGGGTCATTCTGGAGGGCATCGCCGAAATCGTTAAGGAGACCCCTAAAGGCACGCTATCGATGCTCAGAATTGGCGATGGCGCATTTTTAGGCAGCGTCGCTTCGCTCTTGCAGGCTGATAATGTTCGCAGTGCCACGGTTACTGCGGCCGGAAACATTCAGCTGGGCATGCTGGACTCACAACTGATGACCAGTGAGCTGGCCGCTCAATCAATTGATTACAGGGAATTTGTCAGAGCCCTGGACATTCGATTGAAGCATGTTACCAGCATGGCCGTGGATATTTATGTCGGAGAAAAAAACACCGCCGGTCTCATCGAGGGTAAAAAGCCGCTGATCAAGCAAGGCCAGGGGGAAGAGCGCCTGTTCAGAATTACTTCCGGTGATGCCATTGTCGCCCGGGAAACCGACAGCGGTATTGTACCGCTGGCCCACCTTAAGAAAGGTGATTTTTTCGGGCATGTACCGTTTCTGGATATGGGCAATGAACCGCAGGCGGCATCGGTTTTTGCATCGCCAAACCTTAAATTAGCTGCCTTAGATCCCGTGGCCCTGCAAAAAGAGCATGAAAAGCTTTCGTCGACCCTGCAAAACATTTTGGCACACCTGGCAACCAGTATTTCCGTGACCACGCTGATTGCGTGTGATTATTATAAAAAATCGCTGGCGGCTTAAGGTCGCCCTTACCAACCGGGCATCAAGACATCCGGTGGCAATATCAACCCCATAGAGGTCGTTTTACAATTCTAATTCCCACAAAAAAAGAAAAAGCCATGACTTCTGAAAACAAAAGAAAACACGAGCGTATCAAGTCCCTTAATCTGTCTTATATTTGTCTGGACGAAGATGAGAATATTATCAAACAGGGCATGGGACGAACACTGAACATCTCCGAATCCGGTATCTTACTGGAAACCCATTTTCCGATTGAACCCAATCACCTTATCCAGCTGACGATTAGCCTGGAAGAGGATCTGCTGGATCTGAAGGGGAAGCCGGTTCATGTCCGCTCCAGCGACGAAGGCAAATATGAAATCGGGATTCAGTTTATTGAACTGGATCAGGTCGCTTCCAAACTGTTAAAAAAATTCATCAGCAGCGGCGGGGTCCCGCAAGCGCCACCTGCATCCGATAGCGAATAATTGACATTAGACCAAAAAGGGGACATTGCGAAATGAGAACGCCTGTCAGCGAAACTAATTTTGAAGATTTGAATCTGCTCAAGAGGGGTAAGGTAAGAGACGTATACGATCTTGGCGACAACCTGTTGATGGTGGCCACCGACCGTATATCAGCATTTGACGTGGTCATGCCGGATCCAATTCCGGACAAGGGCATTATTTTAACTCAAATTTCGCTGTACTGGTTTGAAATCATGAGACCAATCATTGAACACCATGTGATTTCCGCCGATGTTGATGAGTACCCCAGTGCCTGCCGACCATACGCCGAAACCCTTCGCGGGCGCAGTATGCTGGTTAGAAAAACACAACCGTTGCCGATCGAATGCGTGGTCAGGGGCTACATTTCCGGTTCAGGCTGGAAGTCCTACCAAGAATCAAGCAGCGTTTGCGGGATTCCCCTGGCACCGGGGCTACAGGAGTCCGATCGACTTCCGGAACCTATCTTTACCCCGTCGACCAAAGAAGAACTGGGTGCTCACGATATCAATATCGATTTTGAAGAAACCGTGAAAAGAATTGGAAAGGAGCGGGCGTCCCAGGTAAGGGATTTAAGCCTTGCCATCTATAAAAGGGGCGCTGAAATGGCCGCTGAAAAGAATATCATCATTGCCGATACCAAATTCGAATTTGGCCTGGTCGGCGATGACCTCATTCTTATCGACGAAGTATTAACACCGGATTCTTCGCGCTTCTGGCCCAAGCAGACCTATCAGCCGGGCGGTGCCCAGCAGAGCTTCGACAAACAATATGTAAGAGATCATCTGATATCCATTAATTACAACAAGCAACCACCGGGACCCAGGCTGCCTGATGATATTATACGCAACACCCGCAAAAAATATCTGGAGGCACTCATCCAGCTCAGCGGTGACAGTCACGGGCTGGAATGATCACTTTAGCAAAGCTGGTCCGTTAAATTCATTTCCGAATTTAATTGATCCGTTTTATATTAAAGTTTCAGAAGACAGATGACAGAAAACAGAGGACAGATGTTAATTCAGAATTGTCAGCTCTGTTTGTTTACATAGGGCTCTGACTCTATAGAAAGGTCATCCGACCTCTGACTTCTGTCATCTGTCTTCTTTATAATGATACCTGAAACCAAATCGGCCAGACACCTTAGCTCCCTTCCCGAACCCAAGCAAATTACGATGCCAAAATTAAAGTCACCATCCTCGCAGCTGAAATCAGTGCCTTTGAGCCACATCAATACAGGCGACGACACCTATCGCATCACAACCCGAACAAATGTCGACGACTTGCTGGCGTCCATCCCCGGGGAAGGGGTGTTGAGCCCGCCCTTTGTGATCGAAAAAGGCGCCGGATTTGCCATTGTCAGCGGATTTCGACGTATCGCCGCCTGCACCAAACTGGGTACTGAAGACATAATCGTCCGCATTCTGGAACCGACCGGAAATTCCCTTGACTATCTGCGCGTGGCCATAGCCGACAACGCCTATCAAAGACCACTGGACCTGATTGAAACATCCCGGTCCCTCCACAAGCTAGCGGGCCATTTAAACAAAATGCAGGACCTTGTCGAAACAGCGGCATCACTCGGCCTGCCGACCAATCCAGCCGCAATAGAAAAAATCCAGGACCTTTGTCTGCTGCCGGATAGTTTTCAAGGCGCCATCATGAATGGCACCATTTCACTTTCCATGGCCATGGATCTAAAGAAACTGCGACCTGACTGCGCTGCGGCTTTTGTGAAGCTCTTTGACGAATTCAAATTGAGCCTCAACAAACAAAGAGAAATTATGAGCCTGGTCAAAGAAATTGCCCGGAGGGATGATATCTCAGAACAAACGGTACTGAAAGAGCGGCAACTGCAGGATATTGTCCGTAGCCCGGATCTTGATCGCAACCAAAAGGCACGTAAATTTCGCGCTCATTTGCGGCAGCGTCGATTTCCCCAGATTGTCAAAACTGAAGCCGAATTCGCATATCAGCGCCAAAAACTTGGCCTTGGCAATGACATCAACATAATCCCCCCGAAAGATTTCGAAGGCCTCACGTATACCATTACCATGTCGGTTAGCAGCATTGATCACCTCCAGAGGCTCTATACCAAACTCGGCCGGATAATCAAACATCCCAGCCTCAAAAGAATAATCGACCGCTAGCATCTTCCACCCCATCATCCGCCGGATCTGAAATTCGGGCGGCGCCTTGTAATGAACAATTATCACTTGACAAATTTTATCTAACAATTGTAGTCTGAGTCATCAAATAAATTACCTTCATAAGATTATGGGAATACAGGAAAGGAAACAACGGGAACGGGAGCGTCGGCGCCAGCAGATCATCGTGGCTGCCAAGCGGGTCTTTTCGGAAAGAGGGTTTTCAAAAGCCACCATGGAAGACATCGCCCGCGAAGCGGAGCTGAGTCCTGGCACCTTGTACCTGTATTTTAAGAATAAAGACGAACTATATGCCTCTCTTTCCCTGCGCATTTTGCAGTATATGAATATACGGCTTGAAGATGTCAAAAAAGAAAAAGACAGCGATCCCGAACAAAAGATCCGGTCGATTAAAGAGGCGCTTTACGACGTTTACCAGTTTGATCCCCTCATTCTGATCAACATGTTTCGTCTTCAATCCAGTGAAACCGTGAAAAATTTATCCTCTCCACTGCTGGACAACTTATCAGAGTTATCCCGTAATTCGCTTCAGATTCTGGCCAAAATTTTTACCACCAGCCCCGGTGCCAATCGGCTTTTGACCGGCCAGCCGAATGTTGTCGCCGACATTGTATGGTCATTGTTTACGGGTGTTGTCCTCTGGGAGGAAAGCAAGCCAAGCAAATGATCGATGATGATAAGGACCACTTGAAAAACACGCTCGACATTGCCTTCGAAATATTCGCCCGCGGAATTTCACGGTAGTCTATCAATGCCAATTCGCCTTTTCAACCGTCTGGATTAGAAGCCCCACCTTATTTGTCTACATTAAAATCACAAATTACAAATCCCAAATACCAAATAAATCCCAATGACCAAAATTCAAAATGCCGAAACTGGTTTTGGTCATTGGATATTGAAATTTTTCATTTATTTGGAATTTGGTGCTTGTGATTTGGAATTTTTTCAAAATCTCTTTATTGTCGTTGATTTTAACAAATTTGAAGAGACGGTGGTTTTCTGATATAGATCATTTCCTTATGTCCATTCAGAAGCTATACATTGACCGGCAGATAGCCCATTTCCCGCAAGTCTCACTCATCGCTGAACGGCTTGGCCTGAGGGGTGAAATTGTCTATGACACAGTCACCGCAGCCGGCGATCCGGTGGCTCGGGGTAAAAAAATCCTGTTTCTTACCCGCAACAAAGGGGCCTTTATCAAAGATTGTCCCGGAACGCGTGCCTATACCTGCTGTGGTTATGAAATTCTGCATATCGGATCTTTCTGTCAGATGGACTGCGCCTATTGCATCCTGCAATCATATTTTCACCCGCCCGTACTGCAGTATTTTGTCAACCACCACGATCTTTTCAAAGAACTCAACGCAATTTTTAAAGAGAAAAGAATCCATAGAATCGGAACCGGTGAATTTACCGATAGCCTGATCTGGGAACTTTGGACCGATTTATCAAGCCAACTTGTTCCGGCCTTTGCCGCTCAGAAGCATGCCGTGCTGGAACTCAAAAGCAAAACCACTGCTATCCAAAAGCTGGAACAGTTGTCACATAATCAAAAAACCATTACCTCGTGGTCGTTGAACACCCCGAGGGTTATCGCCCACGAAGAACGGGGCACCGCCTCGCTGACGGCCAGACTCAAAGCCGCCGCCAAGTGTGAGTCCTGGGGTTATCCGCTGGCCTTTCATTTTGATCCTATCGTGCTGTACGATGGCTGTGAAAAAGATTACCGGCGCACGCTAAAAAAATTATTTACTTTTGTCTCAGCGGACAACATTGCCTGGATCAGCCTGGGAAGCCTTCGTTTTATGCCGGCTTTAAAACCGCTGATCGCAAAACGTTTTCCACAATCCAAGATTGTCTATGGAGAATTTGTCACGGGCTTGGACGGCAAAATGAGATATTTCAAGCCCCTGCGTATCGATATTTATCAAACCATCATCGCCTGCATCCGGGACCTCGCGCCGCAGACATTTGTCTATTTTTGTATGGAAGACGATGAGGTCTGGCAAAAATGCCTGGGCTTTGCGCCGGCTGAACGCGGGGGGCTCGCGCATATGCTGGACGAGCAGGCCATCAAGCACTGTGGCCTAAAAAGATGAACATCGAACGCTTAAAAGACGAACATCGAACATCGAACGTCCAACATCGAACGTCGAACTAAAAAAAAGGATGGCGCTGCCAGCCGCTTTCAAATTATGGAATTAAATAAAATAAAATTGAGGAGCGAAGCGACATCATCATTCGATGTTCGACCTTGGACGTTCGATGGTGGACGTTTATTTTTTTTAATCTTTTTTATCTTACTATCAATGATCGGCAGTGCCAGTGCCGAAGAATGGTTTACTGTCAAGTATGTCAACGACGGAGATACCATCGTGCTTTCCAACGGCAAGCGTGTGCGTTATATCGGTATCAATTCTCCGGAAATAGACCATGACAGACAAAAAGCCCAACCCTATGGCTATGCGGCCAGGGACTATAACCGGCAAATGGTATTAAACCGCAAGATCCGCCTCGAATTCGACCTGGAGCGTCACGACCGCTATGGACGCCTTCTGGCCTATGTATTCCTGCCCGACGGGATCTTTCTCAATGAGCACCTGCTGCAAAGGGGCTATGCCTATTTTCTATTTCGCAAGCCCAATTTAAAATACAACCAGCGCCTGTTGGAAGTCCAGCGGGCGGCCATGCAGGCCGGGCGGGGATTGTGGAACAACTGGATTGAAGAAAAGAAACGGTATGTTGGCAATCGAAATTCGATGCGGTTTCACTTGGAAACCTGCCCCCAAGCCCGCAAGATAAAGCAGCGCAACAGGATCTCTTTTTCCACTAAATGGGATGCCTTTCGTGCCGGTTACGCCCCGGCAGGCGGATGTATCCAGGAGAGGTAAGGGATTCAGGGAATTGAAAGATTGGCATCGACACAATACCATAAATTCCTAATTTACAGGATTCGCAATGCTTCAATTCGCTTCCCTAAATCCATAAGTTTCTATTTTTCGTTTTCTTTGTTTTTTTCTTCTACAATTTTTTCAGCAATGTGTGCCGGCACTTCATCATAGTGCGAAAATTCCATGGTGTATATTCCGCGTCGGATCTGAGATCCGGTGCATAGGTCAAAAACTCCGCCATGGGCACATGGGCTTTGATGACCTGATTTTTGCCGGCGCTGTCCATACCCAGCACTTTGCCCCTTCTGCCGTTGAGATCACCCATGATATCGCCCATAAATTCTTCCGGTGTCGTAACCGTGACGTTCATAATGGGTTCCAGCAAGGTCGGCTGGGCGTCTTCACATGCTTTTTTATAAGCAATCGAGCCTGCGACTTTGAAGGCCATTTCTGAAGAATCAACGGCGTGAAAGGAACCGTCATCCAGGGTGACTTTGAAATCCACGCAGGGAAATCCGGCCAAAACACCTTTTTGACAGGACTCGAGTATGCCTTTTTCAACCGCCGGTATGTATGTCTTGGGGATGGCGCCTCCCACAATCGCATCGACGAATTCAAAACCCTTGCCGCGGGGCAACGGTTCCATCTGAATCCAGCAGTCGCCGAACTGACCATGGCCTCCGGTCTGTTTCTTATGCCGGCCCTGAACCCGAACCTTCTTTTTAATCGTTTCCCGATAGGGGACCTTGGGGGTGCTCAAAACAGCCTCGACGTTGAACTTACGCTTCAGTTTTTCGATAGCAGTTTCAATGTGTATCTGGCCCAAACCCGACAGGAGTATCTCTTTGGTTTCAGAACGCCGGTCGAGCTTCAGCGCCGGATCTTCTTCCTGCAGTTTGACCAGCGAGGTGAAAATTTTATCTTCATCGCCCTGGTTTTTGGCCTCAATAGCAAAAGAGATCAGGGAGGGCAGGGGCTCAGCGCAGGTATAAACAATCTTGGCAGCCTCATCGCATAGGGTGTCGGCCGTGTAGGTTTCTTTGAGCTTGGCCATGGCAACAATGGCACCAGGGCCGGCGCCGGTTGCCGGTTTTTGCTCTTTGCCGGTAATCGTCAGCAATTGATTGAAACGCTCTTTTTTTTCTCTGGTTGAATTGTAAAACGTTCCGTCGCTGCCGATGGTCCCTGAAACGACCCTGAGAATGGTTAAACGTCCGGCATAGGGGTCTGCGAGGGTTTTGACGACATAGGCTGAAAACGGTGCCGCCGGATCAGGATTGCGTTCGATTTCATCACCGCTATTCGGATCCTTACCGATTTTGGGGCCGCGATCCAGCGGTGAAGGGAGGGCGCTGACGATCAAATCCATCAAAAAATCGATGCCGATGTTGCTGGTAGCCGACCCGCACAGCACCGGCACAAAGATTCGATTCTGGGTGCCGCTTCTCAGGGCCGCTTTCAAATCCTCGTCCGTCAGCTCTTCGCCTTCAAGATAGCGTTCGATCAACTCGTCATCGGCCTCGGCGATGTTTTCAATCAGGTTTTCTCTTTCACTGTCGACCTGGTCCTGCATATCGGCCGGAACATCAGATTTTTGCGCCTTGCCGTCTTCACCGTAAACATAGGCCTTGCCGCTGATTAAGTCGACAATCCCTTTGAAGTCGGCTTCCGCGCCAATGGGTAATTGCAGGATGATCGGTTTGGGCTCAAAAAGCTCGACCGCATCTTGAAAAGCACGTGAAAAATCTGCCCGCTCCCGATCAAGTTTATTGATAAAGATGGCACAGGGCTGGTTGTAGTCCTTGGCAAATTCCCAGGCCTGTTCGGTTTGAACCTTGATCCCGTCCACTGCATCAATAACGACAATCACGCCATCTGAGGCCTGTTGGCAGCTTACGGTATCCGAAAAGAAGTTTTGGTCCCCGGGTGTGTCGATGAGATTGACGGTATGTTTTTTCCAGCTGTATTGATGAAATCCGGAACTAATGCTCGAGGTCCGCTTGAGCTCTTCCGGTTCAAAGTCCAAGGCAGTGTTGCCGTCTTCCACGCGGCCCAACCGTTTGATCGTCCCACTGTCGTACAGCATGGCTTCCGCAAGCGAAGTCTTCCCTGCTCCTGAGTGGGCCACCAGGGCTATGTTTCGTAAATTTTCAACTCGTTCGCTCATTTATGCTCCTCTCTGTATTTTTTACCCCAATATATGTTGACCTGTTTGATATTTTTACAAATTGATATATCTAACTGCTATCCTGGAAAAAATCAAGTCCAAAATCCGATCTGATCAGGCGCACGTTGAGGATGGGTTCGGGTAGTTAGAGCGTCTTTTTTTATTCAGATTCCCCAAGTTGCAGGAGTATAAAAAACTCACGGTTACCTTTAGGGCCAAGGATTGACGACGGTATGACATTCAGGCAAGCAAGACCATTGGCAGCAAAAAAAGCGGACAAATCTGCAATCACCTGGTCGTGGAGTTTGGGATCTCTGACAACACCTCCCTTGCCGACTTGGTCTTTGCCGACTTCAAATTGCGGCTTAATCAATGCCAATATGAAGCCAGCGGTTTTCAAAAAAGCCATTACCTTGGGGACGACTATTTTTAAAGAGATAAACGAAACGTCAATGGTGGCAATATCAACGGCTTCCGGAATTGTTTCGAAAGGCATATGCCGGATATTGGTGCGTTCGATAACCACGACACGGGGATCCTGCCTTAGCTTCCAGGCCATTTGCCCATACCCCACATCAACAGCATAGACACGTGCCGCTCCATTTTGCAGGAGGCAGTCGGTGAAACCGCCGGTGGAAGCACCCACATCCAGGCAGATGCAGCCTGGGATCCTGAGGCTAAGGTCTTTCAGAGCGCCTTCGAGTTTCAGCCCTCCACGACTGACATAGGGGATGTCGCCTCCCTTCAATTCAATGGTGTCATCCGCTGAAATCAGCATGCCTGCCTTGACCGCAGGCAGCCGGTTCACCAGAATCTTGCTGGCCATAATCAGGGCACGCGCTCGCTGCCGGCTGGGGGCCAGCCCCCTGTCAACCAACAGCAAGTCTAGTCGTTTTTTCTTGCTATTCAACGTCAGTACTTTCTGGCGACCAATGGTTGTGGTTTAACCGGGTTTCTAACTCAAAGGGATGGCTTACAAAGGTGTCATTCTTTAAATGATAGAGGACAGATGACAGAAGACAGATCTGAACACTTCGGCGTATGGGACCGTTCAACAGATCCGAGGCGTCTGACATACCATCTGTCATCTGTCATCTGTCGTCTGTCCTCTGTCTTCCTCACCCATCATTTTGACGGCTGTCTTGACAATGGCATCCGCATCGATGCCGTATAGGGATCGCAGAAGCTGCTGGGGACCGTGCTCGACAAAGGTATCCGCCACACCGATGCGTTTAATGTGCAGTCCTCTGATGCCGGCATCATTCAATGCTTCCAGAACGGCGCTGCCGAATCCTCCCTGCAGGGCATTTTCTTCCACGGTGATCACCCGGGGGATCCTGGCTACCAGAGATGATATCAGCTCGATATCAAGTGGTTTGACAAAACGGCAGTTCATCACGGCCGCCGAAATTCCGTTTTCTTTTAACCTGCGGCTGGCCTCAAGAGCGTCAACTACCGACCGGCCGATCGCCAGAATGACAATATCGTCGCCGTCTTCAACCAATGTTCCCTTGCCGATGGGCAGGACCCCGAATTCTTCATCCAACGGAACACCGGTGGCAGCGCCCCGGGGATACCGAAAAGCGACGGGGCCATCATGCGCAAGGGCGGTGGCCAGCATGTGCTGCAGCTCATTCTCGTCGGCGGGAGCCATGATGACCAGGTTGGGCAGACACCTGAGGTAGGATAAATCGAACAGCCCGTGATGGGTGGAGCCGTCTTCACCGACAATGCCCCCGCGGTCAATGGCAAAAATCACCGGCAGCCGATCCAGGCAAACATCATGCAGGACCTGATCATAGGCCCGTTGCAAAAAGGTTGAATAGATTGCCACCACTGGTTTTAATCCTTCGGTGGCCATGCCGGCTGCAAACGTCACCCCGTGCTGTTCGGCAATGCCAACATCAAAAAACCGCTCGGGGAAGGCCTGGGCAAATTTGGCCAATCCCGTCCCCTCGGGCATGGCGGCCGTTACGGCAACGATGCGGTCATCTTTTTGCGCCAGTTGAATCATGGCCTGACCGAATATTTCGGTGTAGGACGGAACGGTGCTCTTGGGGTCGATACAGTTGCCGGTTTCAACCTCGAAACAGCCACACCCGTGGAAATAAACCGGGTTTTGCTCGGCGGGCGCATAACCTTTGCCTTTCCGGGTGGTTACGTGAAGCAGGACGGGCTCTTTGAGGTATTTGATGTTATTTAAAATGTCAATCAGATGGTTTAATTTATGCCCGTTAATAGGGCCAAAATACTCGAAATTAAAGGCTTCGAACAACATTCCCGGAGTGGTGAACGTCTTGAGGGATTCTTCCGTGCGTTTGGCCCATTGGTAGACATCACCACCGATTTTCGGCAAGGACTTTAAAAATTCCCCGAATTCCTTTCGAGCCTCCTGGAGCCGCTTGCCGGAAAGGGTGCGGCTCAGAAATGAGGACAGGGCACCCACATTGTGCGATATTGACATGTCGTTATCATTTAAGATGACAATCAGCTCCCGGTCTTTAAATTTATCCCCCGCCTGATTAAGGCCTTCATAAGCCAACCCGGCGGTCATGGATCCATCTCCGATCACGGCGATTACTTTGGCTGGTTCCTTTTTTAAATATTTAGCATGGGCCACACCCAGGCTGGCCGAGATGGAGGTGCTGCTGTGGCCGGTTGAAAGGGTATCGTAAGGACTTTCGTCAATACGGGTGAAACCGGCCAGACCCTTGTGCTGACGCAGGGTATGGAAATTTTCGCGGCGGCCGGTAAGCAATTTATGGGCATAGGCCTGGTGCCCGACATCCCAGATCAGCTTATCATGGGGTGTTTCAAAAACATAGTGGATGGCGATCGCCAGTTCGACGGCACCAAGGCTGGAGGCCAGGTGGCCACCGGTTTTGGACACAACTTCAACGATGACCTGCCGGATTTCTTCGGCAAGCTCCGGAAGCTCTTTTCTGTCCAGCTTCTTTAAATCTGCGGGAGAATCAATTTTTTCCAAGAGACTCAAATTTCTAACAGCTCCTTCAAATACAAACGCTCAAGATTCAGAGGTTCAAGGGTTCAGGGTTCATATCAGATCTAAACCATGATGATTATGGCTATGTGAAATGGTTTCAGGGCATAAGGTCGTAAGGTTGTATATGAGCGCATTAATGAGAAAAATCAACCCTCAAGGGTTACCGCTGAACCGGTGAACCAAACCAAATATCAGTGTTTTCTTTCAATAATATATCTTGCAATGCTGCGCAGGGGGTTAGCCAGTTTATCAAAATTTTCAAGTGCTTGCAATGACTCTTGCACAAGTCTTTCAGCAAATTCCCTGGACGCCTGAATCCCCAGCACCGATGGGTAGGTGCTCTTTTTTCGCAGGCTGTCTGTTCCGGTAGATTTCCCCATCCGTTCCGGATTCCCCTCGACATTCAGTAGGTCGTCGGCCACCTGAAAAGCAAGACCGATTTTACGCGCATAGTTATCGAGCAACTCCCGTTGGTGCTGATTTGCTCCTCCAAGCAAAGCGCCGCATGCCACTGCGGTTTCGATCAGCGCACCTGTTTTTAAGCGATGCATGGTTTCGAGCTCGCCCGCAGCAAGGTCAACCCCCTCGGAAGCAATATCGAGCATCTGGCCCTGGATCATGCCGCGATAGCCGGCCGCCTTGGCAATTAAGCGAATAACCTGCAACCATCGGGCCGCCGCGGTTTCATCCGGAGGCTTTGCCGTGGCGATTATCTCAAATGCCAGGGTCAACAGCGCATCACCCGCCAGAATGGCAGTGGCCTCATCAAAAGCGATGTGGCAGGTCGCTTTTCCCCGGCGCAACCGATCATCATCCATGGCCGGCAAATCATCATGAATGAGCGAATACGTGTGGATCATCTCCAGGGCGCAAGCCACTGTCATGGCTTTCTCCGGCGCACCGCCCACGGCTTCACAGGCCGCCAGGCACAAAACCGGTCGAATGCGTTTGCCGCCGGCCAGCAGGGAATATCGCATGGCCCTGACGAGCGTATCCGGAGACTGAGCATGCGGCAACATCGTGTCCAAAGATGCGTCAATAAGCTGATTTTGTTGCTTTATATATGCTTTGAGTTCAAACATTGCTAAAGGTTCGAAGGTTTCGGGTCCAAATCCGGAATTGAAAGCGGCGATTCTAACACCATTAGAGCCGTTGATACCTGATATCAATTTTCATTTTCAGAAATGGCGTCGTCATCACTAGCGGGGAAGGGCGCCTCTGAAGGCTTTCCTTCGGCATCCTGCAGCAGGATAGTGATTCTTTTCTCGGTTTCATCCAGCTTTTCGGAGCAGAACTTGGAAAGCTGAATGCCCTCTTCAAATGTTTTTATGGCTTTTTCCAGTGGCATGTCACCGGATTCCA
>WOR8_10002674_pt1 | contig 19637 bp, 31 predicted proteins | sample DeeMarSeWOR38_10_FD_19890 | JGI IMG/M metagenome (IMG submission 19890)
CCCGATAGCGATGGAAAAAGAGGTGCGGTTTGCCGTGCGCGAAGGCGGGCGTACCGTTGGCGCCGGCGTGGTCAGCGAAATCATTGAATAACGGTAATTAACGATTATGATAACCAACACTAAAATTAGAATCAGACTCAAAGCTTACGACCACAAACTGCTGGATCAGTCTGCATCCGATATTGTCGACACCGCTACAAAGACCGGCGCTAAAGTCGTCGGGCCGATTCCATTGCCTACCCGAATCAGTAAATACACGGTGCTGAGATCTCCGCATATTGACAAAAAGTCGCGCGAGCAGTTTGAGATTAGAACGCACAAGCGGCTGATGGATATCATGGAACCCACTCAGCAGACAGTAGATGCCCTGATGAAACTGGATCTGTCACCTGGGGTCGATGTGGAGATAAAACTTTAGCCCAGAGTTAAAATAGGGATTCAGGTTATCAAAGCGCGAGGTGAGCTGATTGTTTATCCTGTATCCCTAATTTTTTCATTATTATGGCAATGCAAATGATTAGAAGTGGTTTCAAAACCTATTCCATAACTCAGCGCTCTGGATAACGACGAAAAGGTTAGATCGATGTGTAAAGGATTGATGGGGAAAAAACTGGGAATGTCCGGAATGTTTTTGCCCGATGGGCGCTATGTGCCTGTTACGGTTATTGAAGCCGGCCCATGTGTTGTTACCCAGATTAAGACGGAAGAAAAAGACGGATATGCCGCCCTTCAGTTGGGATTTGGCAGCAAAAAGGAATCTCGCGTCAACAAACCGTTAAAGGGGCATTTTAGTAAAAGCACATCCGGGGTCTTTAACTATATTAAAGAATTCCCCGTTACGAACCCCGACGATTACAGTTTGGGCCAGGAAATTACCATTGAAATGTTTAAAGTCGGCGAGCATGTAGATGTGGTCGGCGCTTCAAAAGGACGGGGATTTTCAGGCGTGATGAAACGACACGGATTTCATGGCGGACGCAAAACGCATGGGAGTCACAGCCATCGCATTCCGGGTTCGATCGGTTGTAGTGCCTGGCCATCCAAGGTTATCAGAGGAAAGAAGTTGCCCGGTCGTTACGGCAATGAGCGTAAAACTGTCCGAAACCTGGAAGTTATCGACATTCGACCCAAAGACAATATCATTTTGATTAAAGGTTCGGTACCGGGTGCAAAGTCCGGGCTGGTCACCATCAATAAGCTTAAATTTCAGCAAAACGAGGCTTCATAAAATATGATGAAGCGATCTCAAATTAAACGGGGATGGCTATGCCGGTTGTAGATGTTAAAAATATTAAAGGGAAAAAAGTTGCAACGATTGATCTGGTGGAGAACATCTTCAATGTACCTATAAAGTCAAATGTGCTGCATGAGGTCGTAACCATGCAACTGGCCAATCGACGTGCGGGAAACGCTTCGGTTAAGCATCGCAGCGAGGTGAGGGGTAGCTCTCGAAAACTTTTTCGCCAAAAAGGCACCGGACGGGCACGTCGGGGCGATATTAAGTCTCCTTTACTTAGGGGGGGCGGTGTTGTGTTCGGTCCGGATGGGCGCACCTATTCTTACAAGGTGCCCAAAAAGGTCAGGAAACTTGCGCTGAAAATGGCGTTAAGCAGCAAATTGCAGGCCAATGAACTCATGGTACTCGATAAGTTTGAGCTCAAGCAAATTAAAACCAAGGATTTTATCGACCTTTTAAACGGCTTAAACCTGACCAACGCGCTCATCGTCACCGCAGAAGAGGATGAAAATCTGGAGCTTTCATCCAGAAACGTGCCCGATGTCAAAGTATTACGAAGTGAAGGCCTGAATGTCTATGATATCCTTAAATACAAGACCTTAATATTGCTGGAGCCGGCAATAAAGAATATTGAGGGGAGGCTGGCCGCATGATGCAATATGAGATAATTAAACGACCTTTGAATACCGAGAAAACCAATATTCAGAAAGAATTTGCGAATCAGGTTACATTTGAAGTCGACCGACGCGCCAATCGTATTGAAATTAGAAGGGCCATTGAAACAGCTTTTAAAGTCAAAGTGGCCAGCGTTCAGACCATGCAGGTTAAAGGCAAAACCAAGAGGCGGGGACGATTTGTCGGCAAACGCCGGAATTGGAAAAAAGCAATCGTCACCTTGGTGCCGGGCGAGCGCATCGATTTTTTTGAAGGAGCATAGGATTAGGGATTTTTTTGAAGGAGCATAGGATTAGGAGCACGCAATGGCCATCAAAAAAGTAAAACCTACATCGCCGGGCAGGCGCTTTCAAACGTATTCTTCATTTGAAGAGATTACCCGAACAACTCCGGAAAAGCGGTTGTTGAAATCGATTCGAAAATCCGGTGGACGAAATTCCAACGGACGCATTACCATCCGGCATCGGGGCGGCGGGCACAAGCGCAATTACCGGATAATCGATTTTAAGCGGGACAAATCCGGTATTCCGGCCAAAGTCGCCGCTATCGAATACGACCCGAATCGATCCGCCCGGGTAGCTCTGTTACATTACAGCGACGGAGAGAAGCGTTATATTCTGGCACCTCTCGGGCTTCAGCTCAATGACATTGTGGAATCAGGACCCGATGCGGATATCAAGCCCGGCAATACATTGCCGTTGAGCCATATCCCCCTGGGCACCCAGATCCATAATATTGAGTTGCGTATGGGCAAAGGCGGTCAAATTGTTCGAAGTGCGGGTGGCTACGCCCAATTGATGGCCAAAGAAAATTCTTATGCCTTGATTAAGCTGCCTTCCGGTGAGGTGCGGATGGTTCTTTTGAAATGCAGAGCCACCATCGGGCAGATCGGAAATGTCGGGCATGAAAATAAATCCCTGGGTAAAGCCGGACGCAAACGCTGGCTTGGCCGCCGCCCCAAAGTTCGGGGGGTGGCCATGAATCCAGTTGACCATCCAATGGGCGGTGGCGAAGGAAGATCTTCCGGCGGCCGGCACCCCTGCAGCCCGTGGGGATGGCCCACCAAGGGATTTAAGACCCGCCGCAAGCGGAAAAGCGACCGTTTGATTGTTAAAAAACGCAAGTAAAAATAGTTATTCGTTATTTGTTATTCGTTATTCGTATTTGTAGCTATGATGTCGAATTAAAGCCTAATAGCAAATAACGTATAACCCATAACCAACAATGGAGTATTTATGCCACGTTCGCTGAAAAAAGGCCCTTATATTGAGAGTCGTTTACTGAAGAAAGTCAATGAGGCCCAGGCATCTCGCAGCAGCCAGGTCATTAAAACCTGGTCAAGACGTTCAACTATTGTGCCGGAGATGGTCGGTATCACTCTGGCTGTTCACAATGGCAGAAAATTTATTCCGGTGTTTATCAGTGAAAACATGGTGGGCCATAAATTAGGAGAATTTTCGCCCACGCGGACTTTTTACGGTCATGCCAGCGGGAAGAAGTCCCGGCTGAAATAACAATTAACAAAGGTTAGCGTGATGGAAGTTAGAGCTTCTGCAAAGTATATGCGAATCTCGCCCCGCAAAGTTCATAAAGTATTGGGGGCGATCAAGGGCAAGCCGGTTGAAAGCGCACTGAATACCCTTAAATTCATGCCCCAAAAGGCGGCAGGGATTTTGGAAAAGATCATTCGATCGGCTGTGGCCAATGCCGATCAAAATCCGGATATTGATATTGATCTCCTGGTTGTCCGCAATATCGTTGCGGATCAGGGCCCCACACTGAAACGGTGGCGGGCACGGGCTCGGGGCCGGGCAACTCGAATTTTGAAACGAACCAGCCACATTACCGTCACCTTGGACGACGGGTCTTCGGTGGAACAAAGGAGGTAAAAGCTTGGGCCAGAAAGTAAATCCAATTGGATTGAGATTAGGAATCGTCAAAACGTGGGAATCTCGCTGGTTCGGCGGTAAGAATTATGCCGAATATATTCTGGAAGACCACAAGTTGCGAAAGTATATCAAAGACAAACTTTATCATGCAGGCGTTTCCAGAATTGAAATAGAACGATCTTCCAAGCGCGTGCGCTTACGGATTTATACCTCAAGACCGGGGATTGTCATCGGTAAAAAGGGGGCCGAAATATCACAACTAAAAAATGAAATCGAAAAGATAACGGATCGCGAAGTTTTAATCGATATTCAGGAAATTCGAAAACCCGAGATTGATGCCCAGCTGGTAGCGGAAAACGTAGCATTGCAGATTGTACGACGGGTTGCATTCCGCCGCGCCATGAAGCGCGGGGTCTCGTCTGCTATGCGCTTTGGCGCCCTGGGGGTCAAAATTATCTGTTCCGGCCGTCTTGGTGGTGCGGAGATGGCCCGAACCGAATGGTATCGCGAGGGCCGGGTTCCCTTGCATACGCTTAGAGCCGATATCGACTACGGCTTTATCGATGCGCGCACAACTTACGGCGTTATCGGCGTGAAGGTTTTTATTTTTAAAGGCGAAATTCTGAAAAAGGATGAAGTTCAGATGGCAAGTTAGTTATCTGTTATTGGTTATTTGGTATTGGTGATATTGGCGTCTTGACCAACTAAGCGTTTCGAATAACTAATAACGAATGACAAATAACTTAGATCAGTGGAGTTGTGAAACATGTTAAGCCCGAAAAAGGTCAAATATCGCAAACAGCAAAAAGGCAGAATGAGGGGTGTCGCCCGGCGGGGGTGTAATCTGAATTTTGGAGAATTCGGTTTGCAGGCCATCGATTGCGGTAGCATATCAGCCAAACAGATTGAAGCGGCACGAATTGCGATGACGCGATATATCAAAAGAGGGGGGCGGATCTGGATTCGAATTTTCCCGGACAAGCCGTTTACAAAAAAACCGGCTGAAGTCAGAATGGGGAAGGGAAAAGGTGCTCCGGAAGGCTGGGTGGCCGTTATTCGTCCGGGCAGGGTCCTGTATGAAATGCAAGGGGTCAGCAAAGAAGTGGCCAAGGAAGCTTTTCGCCTGGCTGCCCATAAGCTTTCGGTTAAAACACGGTTTATTGAGCGGGGTGAGGCCTGATGAAATCCAGTGAAATAAATGAGATGAGTCCTGAAGAAATGCAGCGCAAAGTAAGCGATCTTAAAGAAGAACTTTTTAATCTGCGCTTCCAGCATGAAATCGGCCAGTTAGAAAATCCCCAAAAGATGAAGCAGATCAAAAGAGATATTGCTCGAATATATACGATCAGCCGCCAGGTTGAAGAAAAAAACAAGACTGCTGAAGAATAAACGATGCCATGAAAAAACAAGGAATGAAAAGACAATTGGTCGGGACCGTTACCAGCAACAAGATGGACAAGACCGTGATCGTTTTGGTTGAGCGGCTGGTAAAAAGTAAACTTTATCATAAGTATATACGGCGACGTTCTAAATTTGCCGCCCACGATGAGGGCAACGCGTGTCAGATTGGCGATAAGGTAATCATCACCGAATCCAAACCGCTAAGCCGGACCAAAAGATGGCGGGTGAACAAAATCATCGAAAAAGCTGTTTGACGCCAAGGGAATGATAAAATGATCCAGTCAGAGACGAAGTTAACCGTAGCGGATAATTCAGGAGCCAAAGTACTGTATTGCATAAAGGTTCTGGGGGGCTCTCGCCGGCGATATGCCAGTGTCGGGGATATCATCGTGGTTGCCGTTAAGGAGGCGTTGCCGAATGCCAAGGTTAAAAAAGGCGAGGTGTTGAAGGCGGTGGTGGTTCGCACCAAGAAGGAGATCCGCAGGCCGGATGGTTCCTATATCCGGTTTGATGATAATTCTGCCGTTTTGGTGAATGCATCCCGGGAGCCGATCGGGACTCGAATTTTCGGGCCGGTAGCCAGAGAGCTGCGGGCCAAAAGATTTATGAAGATTATTTCACTGGCACCGGAGGTATTGTAAAAATTTGTTATTGGTCATTTGTTTATTCTTTAAAACGAGTTTATGACATTTGAAGGTAAAATATACGCATCTCACTTTTAAAAAATGTAAACAACAAAACATGCACCACCTAATAACGAATAACAAATAACTAACAACCAAATTGGGATACGGTCATGATTCAAAATAGGATACTGGTCAAAAAGGATGATAAGATCAAGGTAATTGCCGGCAAGGACAAGGGCAAAATAGGCAAGGTTCTTAAGGTTGACAGAAAAAAGAACCGACTGCTGGTTGAAAAAATCAATCTTATCAAGCGTCATGCCAAACCCAGTGCGAAAAACAAACAGGGGGGCATTGTTGAGGGTGAGGCTCCGGTCGTGATTTCCAATGTAATGATCATGTGCAATAAGTGTATCAGCCCCACGCGAATTAAAATGCAACGCCTGGAAGATGGGAAAAAGATACGGCTTTGTGTAAAATGCGGCGAAGCAATCGATACTTAAGACGGGGTGCCGGAGGAAGGCAATGTCACAGTTGAAAAAAATTTATGAAGAAGAAGTTGTACCGAAACTAATCGAAACCTTCAAGTATGAAAGCATCATGCAGGTTCCCAGGTTGAATAAGATTGTTCTCAATATGGGTATGGGCGAAGCCATTCATAATATAAAGTTACTGGATTCCGCGGCTGAGGAACTGGCGGTTATTGCGGGGCAAAAGCCGGTGGTGACCCGTGCTAAAAAGTCCATTGCAGCTTTTAAGCTGAGAGCCGGGATGCCCATCGGGTGCATGGTTACCCTTAGGCGCCAGCGGATGTATGATTTTTATTTTAAACTCGTCAATATTGCCCTGGCACGGGTTAGAGATTTCCGCGGTGTTTCCGGAAAAGCGTTTGACGGACGGGGCAATTATTCTCTGGGAATTAAAGAACATATTATTTTCCCGGAAATAGAATACGATAAAATTGATAAGATTAAAGGTCTCAATATTAGCATAGTGACCACCGCTCGAACAGACGAAGAGGGCAAGCTGCTGCTCGGTCTAATGGGCATGCCGTTTAGAAATTAGGGAGGGTAATTTGGCGAAAAAAGCGCTCAGAATAAAAGCGATGCGAAAGCCTAAATTCAAAGTAAGGCAATACAATCGATGCCCCATCTGTGGGAGACCCAGAGCATACCTGAGAAAGTTCGGACTATGCCGTATTTGTTTCCGGGTATTCGCATCCCAGGGCAAGCTTCCCGGAGTTGTAAAATCTAGCTGGTAAATAACCACTGGCCTTTGGCCACTGGTTATTTGCAAGATACCGGATAAGAGGAGAAAATAATGGCGGTAAGCGATCCAATAGCCGACATGTTGACGCGCATTAGAAATGGCGTCAAGGCTAAGTTTAACAGTGTTGATGTGCCGGGATCAAAACTTAAGACGGAGCTGGCCAAGATATTGAAGGAAGAAGGCTTTATAAAAAATTATAAATTCCTTAAGGATGGCAAGCAGGGTATTTTGAGGATTTATCTCAAATACGGTCAGGGGCAGTCTCCTGTAGTTTACGGTCTCAAACGAATCAGTAAACCCAGCCGCAGGGTTTATGTGAAAAGCAAGGATATTATGCCGGTCTATAACGGTATGGGGGTTTCTATTTTATCCACGTCTATGGGTGTCATGACAGATAAAAAGGCCCGCCAGGAAAACGTCGGAGGCGAAATCCTGTGCAATATATGGTAGGCCTAATTTGAAACGCTTAATAATGACCTGTTGCTATGGCCGGCATTTTTCAGGCCTGTTGTAAAGAGGATATCATTCATGTCTCGAGTAGGTAAAAAGCCGATCTTAATTCCGGAAAAAACCAAAGTTTCATATGCGAACCGGGTTTTAACCGTTCAGGGTGACAAAGGCAGCCTGACACGATCCATTCATCCCGCGGTGGATTTAAAAATAGAAAAAGGTGTACTGAATGTGGTCGTCTTGGAGGATAAACGGACCAACCGGGCCCTGCAGGGGCTCACCCGCTCCCTGGTCGCTAACATGATTACCGGTGTTAACGAGGGATTTGAACGCACGCTGTTAATAAACGGTATCGGCTATCGGGCCGAGATGAAAGGCAACGCCGTCGTTTTAAACGTTGGATTTTCAAACCCGGTTACATTCGAGCTGCCGGAGGGCATTACCGCATCCGTTGAACGCAACACCGCGATCAAGTTATCCGGCATCGATAAAGAAAAACTGGGTTTAACCGCAGCGGCCATCCGGAAGATCCGCCCCCCGGAACCTTACAAGGGGAAGGGGATTAAATATGAAGAGGAATATATCCGCAGAAAAGCCGGCAAGGCAGGTGTTGCTGCCCAGCAATAAAGTTTTAACATAAATGGATTTTGAAAAATGGGAACGTTGAATTTAAGAACGCAAGCACGTTTAAAAAGAAAAAAAAGAATCCGCAAAAAGCTGGTTGGCACGGGAAACCGACCCCGTTTGTGTGTGTTTAGAAGTGCCAGGCACATCTATGCACAGGTCATCGACGATTCTCTCGGTCAAACCCTTGCCGCGGCATCGAGCATGGAAAAAGATATGCGGGAGGATGCTGAATCGAAGGACAAGGTAGCGATGGCCAATAAGGTGGGGAAAATCGTTGGCCAGAGAGCAATCGAAAAAGGATTCAAAAAGGTGGTATTTGACCGCAACGGCTTTCTGTACCACGGCCGGATCAAAGCTGTTTCTGAAGGCGCCCGTGAGGCCGGCCTGGAATTTTAATAATTTTGTTTTACCACAGAGAACACAGAGCGTACAGAGATTTGATTACAAGTTGTAAGGGACTTAAAAGTTTTATTCTAGATTTTTTCTCTGTGGGCTCCGTGAGCTCTGTGGTGAATAGCCTAATCGTCTTTAAGATAAAGGAGGCAGGCTTTTGTTCAAACAGGAAATAGGGGAAACTGAATTAATAGACAAAGTTGTCCACATTAATCGGGTGGCCAAGGTTGTAAAGGGCGGTCGTCGTTTCAGCTTCAGTGCGATTGTTGTTGTCGGTGACGGGCAGGGGGCCGTTGGTTTCGGGCTCGGCAAAGCCGGCGAAGTCCCGGAAGCTATTCGCAAGGGTGTTGAAAAAGCAAAAAAGAGCATGGTTGAAGTCCCCCTGCTTGAGGGCACCATACCCTACGAGACGATTGGTAGATTCGGCGCCGGTAGAGTGTTACTTAAACCGGCCTCTCAAGGTACCGGCGTTATTGCCGGCGGTGCCGTACGGGCGGTTCTGGAAGCTGCCGGAGTGCAAAATATTTTAACCAAGTGTATCGGATCACATAACCCTCACAACCTGGTAAAGGCAACAATCAACGGTCTTGAGAGACTCGAGAGTCGTGAACAGGTGGCTGCCAGGCGAGGAATTGCGGTAGAAAACCTCTAAAACGCGTCTCAAAAATTTGGATCAGGGTTCAGGGCAAGGCGCAAATCGATTCGAAAGCGGAACATACACGTAAGTATGCGAGCATTTTGAATCGGTTTGCAACGCCGCCATGAACACTTAGACGCATTTTTGAGATGGGTTTTAGATTCCAGCATGAATAGAACACGGGCAGGGTCGCCGAAAGGATAAAATAAATGGCTGGAAACGTTAAAGTCACACTCGTTCGAAGCATGATTGGAAGACCCGAGCGGCATCGGCGGGTATTGCGGGGAATGGGATTGACGCGATTAAATAAAACGGTTGAGCTTAAAGATACACCTGAAATTCGGGGGATGATTAATAAAGTTTCGCATCTCGTTAGCACTGAGGAGAAGGTCGATGAAGCTTCATGAACTATCGCCGCCTTCAGGATCGCATAAGATGGGCAAACGTCTGGGTCGCGGTGTTGGAACCGGCCGCGGCAAAACTGCCGGTCGCGGTACCAAGGGGTATAACAGCCGCTCCGGTGGCGGAGTCAGGCCCGGTTATGAAGGCGGGCAGATGCCGATTCAGCGGCGCCTTCCCAAGCGCGGATTTACCAATATTTTCAGAAAAAAAATTGCCGTCATCAATGTAAGGGATTTACGAACATTCAAGAGCGGCAGTTTGGTGGATGAAGCCGCACTTGTAAAGGCAGGACTCATTACAGGCAAAAAAGACGGTATTAAATTACTGGGGCAGGGTGAGATCAGCATTGCCCTCAATGTTAAACTGAGCCACGTCAGCAAAAGTGCCAGGGAGAAAATTGAAGCGGCTGGCGGCAGTGTAGAGGTCGTGTAATGATTGGTAGCGGGTTCCAAAATATTTTCAAAATACCCGAGCTGAAAAAGCGCATTATTTTCACTTTGGCCCTGCTCGTTGTCTACCGGATCGGTGTCCATGTTCCCGTCCCGGGAATCGACACATCAGCGCTGGCATCTTTCTTTGCCAGGGCGGAAGGCACCATATTTGGAATTTTTAATATGTTTTCAGGAGGCGCTTTCGAGCGGCTGTCTGTTTTTGCCCTCGGGATCATGCCCTATATCAGTGCCTCGATTATTTTGCAGCTTTTAACTGTGGTCATACCCCATCTGGAACAATTAAAAAAAGAAGGTGAGCAGGGGCGCAAAAAAATTACCCAGTATACCCGATATGGCACGGTTGTATTAAGTATTATTCAGGGATTTGGCATCAGTGTCGGTCTGGAAAGTATGAGCTCACCCGGCGGGGCCCCGGTGGTGATGGTACCGGGATGGGCATTCCGGTTGATGACGGTCATCACCTTGACGGCCGGTACGGCTTTCATCATGTGGCTGGGGGAGCAAATTACCGAGCGCGGAATCGGCAATGGCATTTCGCTGATCATATTTGCGGGTATCATCGCACGGTTGCCGACTGCCGCCGGAAATACGTTTCGACTGCTTTCAACCGGTGAAATGGGAATATTTATTGCGTTGATTCTGCTGATTTTTATGGTGCTGGTTGTCGGATTCATTATCTTTGTCGAACAGGGGCAGCGCCGCATTCCGGTTCAATATGCCAAACGGGTGGTGGGACGAAAAATGTATGGAGGCCAGAGCACCCATCTGCCTTTGAAAATAAATACATCCGGCGTGATCCCGCCGATTTTTGCTTCATCGATCATCATGTTTCCGGCAACCATAGGAAGTTTTGTCAATATTCCCTGGATTAAAAATATTGCCGAGACGATGCGGCCGGGCAATCCCATTTATGAATTGCTATTTATCGGATTTATTTTCTTTTTCTGCTATTTTTATACGGCGGTCACCTTTAATCCGGTTGACGTTGCCGAAAATATGAAGAAACACGGTGGATACATTCCGGGTATTCGCCCCGGGAAGCGCACGGCAGATTACATCGACAAGGTGTTAACCCGCATTACGCTTGGGGGGGCCATATACGTGTCTGCTGTTTGTGTCCTGCCTTCGATTTTAATAACCCGGTTTAACGTTCCATTTTACTTTGGGGGAACAGCACTGCTGATTGTAGTCGGCGTGGCAATTGACACGGTGGCGCAAATCGAATCGCACATGCTCAGTCGTCACTATGAGGGATTTTTAAAGCGAAGCGGCACTAGAGTAAAGGGCCGGATGTAATGGGTCTTCAAGACGTTAACCCTGCTGATAGGAGTTATCTGTGGCCAAAGAAGAACCGATAGTTGTCGAGGGCATTGTTCTGGAAACATTGCCCAATGCAATGTTTAAGGTCGAGTTGGAGAACAAACACCAGGTGCTTGCCCATATATCGGGAAAGATGCGTATGCATTTTATTAAAATCCTGCCAGGAGATAAAGTCACCGTTGAGCTTTCTCCATACGATCTGACGCGCGGTAGAATAACCTATCGAGAGAAATAGATTCGGTATCGGGTATTGGTTATCGGTAGAAAAAAAAGTCCTTCATTCAGGACCAATACCGAATACCCAATACCTAATTCCTAATTCAAGGAGCATTATTGATGAAGGTTCGAGCATCTGTAAAAAAAATTTGCCCTAAATGTAAAATTATCCGGCGCAAAGGGACCGTAAGGGTGATCTGCGAAAACAAACGGCACAAGCAACGGCAGGGATAAAGGAGGATAAACATTGGCAAGGATTGCAGGCGTTGATTTACCCAGGAATAAACGAATCGAGATCGGGCTGACCTATATTTACGGGATCGGTAAAACCTCGTCGAGGCGGATACTGACCAAACTGAATATCGATCCGGATCTAAAAACCGATAATCTGTCAGACGAGGAAGTCAGCAACATCCGCAAGGAGATCGATAGTGAATATAAGGTTGAAGGCGTTCTACGTACCGAAGTGTCTATGAACATCAAACGTTTGATGGATCTGGGATCTTATCGCGGACTTCGGCATCGCAAGTCGCTGCCGGTTCGTGGTCAGCGAACCAGTACCAATGCACGAACGCGGAAGGGACCGAAGCGGGCTGCTGTTAAAAAGAAAGGCGCCGCCAAACAGAAAAAGTAAAGGCGAAATCGATGGCCAAAAAAATTCGTACAAAAAAAAAGGTAAAGAAAAATATCGCGAACGGCGTTGTTCATATTCAATCAACGTTTAATAATACCATCGTCACCATTACCGATTCGGGGGGTAATGTTGTGGCCTGGTCAAGTGCGGGCGTCCAGGGTTTTAAAGGATCTCGTAAAAGCACGCCTTTTGCGGCTCAACTTGCCGCCGAAGACGCTGCCAAGAAAGCCAGAGAACACGGTATGAGAACGGTGGAGGTATACGTTAAAGGACCCGGACCCGGAAGAGAATCGGCGCTGCGGGCTTTGCAGGCGACCGGGTTTAACGTTGTGATGATTAAAGACGTAACCCCCATTCCCCATAATGGGTGCCGACCACCCAAACGGCGCAGGGTATAATCGTTATTCGTAATGAGCAAAAAACGATAACAGGTAGAAAATAACCAATAACTAATAACCAATAGCTTATAACTAATAACGAAATCGGGAGGATCATTTGGCAAGATATAAAGACTCGGTGTGCCGGCATTGCCGGCGCGAAAACCTAAAATTGTATCTCAAGGGCGACCGCTGCTATTCCGATAAATGCGCCTTTGATCGGCGCTCATACCCGCCCGGTCAACATGGCGAGCGGCGCGGGAGAAAAATCTCTGATTACGGTATCCAGTTACGGGAAAAACAAAAAGTCAAACGAATGTATGGACTGTCAGAAAAGCAATTTCACCTGTTTTTTGAAAGGGCCGAGCGTTATCGAGGCATAACCGGTACGAATCTTCTTGTTTTACTGGAACGTCGTCTCGATAACGTCGTTTATCGACTGGGTTTTGCAAACTCGCGCGCTCAGGGCCGTCAATTTGTTTTGCATAATCATTTTCTGGTCAACGGCAATAAGGTCAACGTTCCCTCATTTCTGGTCAAAAAGGGAGATGCAATTGAGGTAAAGGAAAAGAGCCGCAAGATACCGGCCATTTCGGATTCGCTGGAAGCGGTCGTGCGCAGAGGGATACCGCAATGGCTGGAGCTTGAAAAAGAGAAAAACAAAGGCATCGTGAGCGGTTTTCCCGTGCGAGAGGATATTACGATGCCGATTCAAGAACAACTGATTGTCGAGCTTTATTCCAAGTAAGGTATCATGCGGTTTAAGGTCTGCGGCTGCGGACCCCGCCTGTTAATAGATTATCCAAAAACTTTATAAATTTGGAGAAAAAAAATGTCATCTGATGAACTAAAGTATGCTAACTGGCAACATATCGTTAAACCAGAAAAAGTGCAGGTTAGCAGCAACCCATCCTATGGCAAGTTCGTTTGTGAACCGTTGGAAAGAGGTTATGGGATCACGATAGGAAACTCGTTAAGAAGGATTATCCTGTCATCGCTGTATGGAGCTGCCATAACGTCGGTTAAATTTGACGGTGTCATGCATGAGTTCAGCGTTATTCCGGGCGTTCTGGAAGACGTTTCCGAGATTATTCTCAATCTTAAAGAGGTGCGCTTTAAGATCAGCGACCCTGAGCCCAAGATCGTTCGAATTGAAGCCTCCGGAGAAACTGAGGTTACCGCCGGCGATATTATTAGTGAAGACGGGCGATGCGAAGTGCTCAATCCCAAGCACCACATTGCCAGTCTTTCGGGCAAGGGAAAATTAAACATGGAAATGACCGTTAAATTCGGTAAAGGATACTCACTGGCCGAAGCGAATAAAGATGAGGAAGCCCCGGCCGGCACCATACCGATTGACGCGGTTTTTTCACCCATCAGACGCGTCAATTATGTGGTGGGAAACGCCCGCGTCGGTCAGCGTACGGATTACGATAAACTCACGATGGAGATCTGGACAGACGGAAGTATTATTCCTGAAGATGCGGTGGCTTATGCAGCCAAGATTTTGAAAGAACAGATGACCATCTTCATCAATTTTGATGAAGAAATGGAACCGAAGCCTGAGGAAAAAGCCAGGGATAAAGAGAGGCCGAAGTTCAACGAAAATCTGTACCGAAGTGTCGAAGAGCTTGAACTGTCAGTTCGCAGTGCCAATTGTCTGAAAAATGCCGATATCAACAAGATCTGGCAGCTGGTCAGCAAAACTGAAGCAGAAATGCTCAAAACGAAAAATTTCGGCCGCAAATCACTAAATGAGATCAAAGAGGTGTTGTCTGAAATGGGACTGTCCCTCGGGATTAAACTCGATGGGTTTTCGCCTCCCGTTGAAGACAATGAAGAAGGAGAGTAGTCGGCCAAATGAGACATCGAAAAGCTAGCCTGAAACTGAATCGAACCACAAGCCATCGGAATGCCATGTTCCGCAATATGGTCACATCGTTGTTCAAGCATGAGCGTATACGGACGACCGGCGCCAAAGCCAAAGAATTGCGACGCTGGGCCGATCATATCATCACTCTGGCCAAGCGGGGAGACCTGCATGCCAGGCGCCAGGCCTTAGCCATTATCAGAGAAAAAAACGTCGTCCATAAATTATTTGAGGAGGCGCCCGAACGATTCGGCAATTCAGCCGGAGGTTACACCCGGATCGTGAAGCTGGGTAGGCGGGCGGGCGATGCGGCCCCGATGTCTCTGATTGAACTGGTGGTTTCCGAAGCCGGCGGAAAGAAAAAGACCAAAAAGAAAGCGGGGAAATCCGCTACTGAGAAAAAGAAAACCAAGGCCGGTAAGAAAGCCGAGGTTGAAACCGCAACGGAAAAGAAACAGCCCAAGAAGAAAGCGAAGTCCGGCGGGCAAGAAGAAAAGTCTGAAAAAGCACCCAAAGCCAAAAAGGAACCCAAAAAGAAAGCTGCCGAAACCGAGCAGGTAGAAAAGGCCCAGGACAAACCCAAGCGCGCTTCCAAAAAGAAAACCGCAAAGGACGAAAAATCATCTTAGATTAGTCGCCCTACGTAAAAACGCGCAACACGACCCTGTGGATAAATTCCGCAGGGTCTTTTTTTATTATTACTCATGCAAAGCCGCTAAGCCGCAAAGTATGATAACCCAAATAATTAAAAAGCCCTTTGCGTCTTTGCGTGAGGCAAAGCGCTTTTGCCCCTTTTAATCATGTTGAGTGCTTCTAATACGATGCAGGGCCTCCTGGGCGGCTTCTTGCACCTCAGAATCATAGTCGCCGTTTAATATGGCCTGCAGCCGTGGCACCGATTCTTTCTGCTTCATTTGGCCGATCACATACAACAGATCCCCCTTTACCCGACTATCAGCTTCGTGAAAACGATCCCACAGGGGCCTCAGCATCCGGGTTGCCAGTTCCAGGTTGCTTTCAATGAGTTCTTCCATCACAACCATGGCACCCAGACGAACCGGCCATTTCGGATGGGTTAAGATCTCATAAAAAGCCGGGAAGATTTGTGCTTTTGCCAGCATCATTTCTGCCAGTTCACCGGCCTTGCCCTGTTTGATCAGCATTTCCAGTGAAACCGGACCCAGCATGCTGGCGTCGCGCTGTATCATTACATCAATTATTTCATTTATCTGAATCGATCCGGTCCAATGGAACTGGTCTTCAAGAATCAAAGCGGGCACGGACTGAATGTTGTCTTTTTCGGCAAGTTCGGGGAAGTGCGTCGCGTCGATTACCGTTAATCGAATGTTGCTGTTTAGGGTGGGCAAAGGAAGTAATTGACGCACGGCTTCCGGGCAGAATTTGCATTGCGGCGCAACATAAATTATCAGATTTGTCGGTAGATCAAGGCCTTCAAGTCGGGCTTTTATTACTTCATCAATCTGCGCCGGGCCCGAATCGAGCATTTTAAGTGATTCTATAAAGGGCGCTACCTCGGTTCCCGAAGGAACCGCCTGATACCATAACCCGTTATGAATTTTAACAGCCGGGACTTCATCGGGATCACCGTCTTCCACCAGGACCCGTATTTTGGGCACCAATTGAATGAGATCGTCGCAAAATTGTCTGATCAATCCGCTCTGCTCGTGTCCGGTTTCAATGCGGCCGATCTGGATATCCTTCGAGAGCATATCATTGAGGGCCGATATCTGTTTTTGTTCGTGCGGTGTCATCACTTCTCAGGTTCAGGGTTCGTTTGTCAGTTAACAGGGGTCAGACAACAGAAGACAGATCATAAAAACTGGAAAAGGAAGCATTCTATCTGAAACCTGCTTTCTATCCTTTGTCATCAGTCTTCTGATATCTGACCTCTGACCTCTGACCTCTGAAACCATACGCATTTATTATATCACGTCTTGTAATGCAAGAAATAATTCATAGCTTAGGTGTGGATAAGATGCTGAAAAGAAGTGAAAAATCGGCAGGATGGATAGTTGGCGCAAGGCATGCCTTGACTTGTTGTTTTCGCTGATGATATAGCCCTTGAGGATAAGTTAACTTACCGGGTTTTCGGTACTTTATTTAGTGCGGTGAATGCAAGCCTGATAAAGCCGCCTTTTGCAGAAAGGAGAAATCAAAATTATGGATTCTGAAAGCCTGTTGAAAGATAAAATTGTACTGGCGGTAGATGATGAAGTCGATGTTACTGCGACCGTCGAAGAGGTTCTGGATATGTGTCTTGTGCGTAAGGCCAATGATTATGATACCGCACGTCAACTTCTGATGAGTTACACCTTCGATATCGTTATCCTGGACATCATGGGGGTCAACGGGTTTGAGCTCTTAAAGACATCGGTCAAAAGAGGCTTCCCAACCGTAATGCTTACCGCTTATGCATTGACACCTGAAGCATTGGAAAAATCCATTAAACTGGGTGCGGTTTCTTTCTTGCCGAAGGAAAAAATGAGTGAGCTGGATGAATTCTTGGCCGATGTTGTGCTCAAAGGCGGTCAGCCGGTCTGGGAGAAGCTTTTTGATAAACTCGGAAGCTTTTTTAATAAGCGTTTTGGACCGGATTGGAAACAACGCAACAAATTTTTTGAAGACTTTGAGCAGTCCCTTAAACAAAGCAAACAGGAAAAATCCGGATAAGGTAAACCCTTTCGTTTTTCCTCTTCTATTGATAATGCTCATGCGCATGCAGTTCCAAGCTGGAGGTTGTCCACTGTGCCGGACTCTAAATTGCTGACCCTGTCCGAAGCGATTGACCGCTTTGTGCCTGATGGAAGTTCCATCGCTTTGGGTCTTGCCCAGGAAACCCTCATTCCGTTTGCGGCCGGCCATGAACTCATCCGTCAGGATAAAAAGAACCTTACCTTAATTGGACCAATCTCAGATATATTATTTGATCAAATCATTGGGGCCGGGTGTGTCGCCAGGATTCGGGCGGCCTGGGTCGGCAACGTCATTACGGGATCCTGCTATAATTTTCGTCGATCGGTTGAGACCGGTACCCTCGCGATTGAAGACCACTCCAACTTAACCCTGGCTATGGCTTTGCGCGCCGGCGCCATGGGGGTTTCCTTTATGCCCACCAAGACCGCTCTGGGAAGTGATCTGTTTCGTACCAATCATAATCTAAAAATCATGACCTGCCCGTTTAGCGGCGAGCGCCTGACTGCGGTGGCAGCCATCCAGCCGGATGTTGCCATTGTTCATTTACAGCGGGCCGATCGATTGGGCAACGCCCACGCCTGGGGGAATCTGGGAATAACGCGCGACGCCTGTCTGGCCAGCAAACATATTGTGGTTACCGCCGAAGAGATTGTAGAGCCGGACGTCATCAATCGAGACCCGAACCGGGTCATAACCCCAGGGTTTCGCGTCAGTGCTGTGGTGCATGCACCATGGGGCGGCCATCCAGCGCCCGTACCGGGTTACTATAATCGGGACCACCAGGCCTTTATCGATTATCGCAATCACAGCAAAACCCCGGGCGATTATACAAAGTGGAAAAAGCGATGGGTGGATAAGGTTCACGACCGGCGTGATTACCTAAATCTGCTGGGAGAAAAACGGACTGCCGCCCTGGCCCTGAAACATCATGCACTTTCCGAGGGTGTTGATTATGGATATTGAAAACAGATGTCAGAAGTCAGAAGCCAGGACAGCGGTCAGAAGACAGAAAAAAGCATGCATTAGGTCTGCTGTCTTCTGTTATCTGACCTCTGTTCTCTGAAATAAGACACATGGTGAAACCTAACTGTCATATTTGCGATGAACTCTCGAAATAGCAAAACCAGGAATTATACGCTTTCCCAGCTGATGGTGACGGCCGCCGCCCGTGAAATCACCGATGGTGAAGTTGTATTTGTCGGTATGCGCCTGCCGCTCCTGGGCTTTTTGCTGGCCAAAAGCACGCATGCACCCGGTGCCATCGGTGTTTACGAATTGGGAATTGTGCGCGATTCGCTGGCGCCGGAACCCATTTTGACAATGGGAGATTTGCCCAATTTATATCGGGCGCAGTGGCTGGCCGATACGGCCGATATGATGGGTTTGCTTCAGCAGGGCAGGGTCGATGTCAGCTTCATCGGCGGCGCCCAGGTAGACCGGTTTGGCAATCTAAATACCAGTTATATCGGCGGCGCGGACAATGTCGATACCCGTCTGCCCGGCAGCGGCGGCGCCTGTGATCTCGCCAGTCTGGCAAAGCGGCACATTATTATTATGAATCATGAAAAGCGCCGTTTTGTGCCGCACGTGGATTATATTACCTCACCCGGTTACGGCGATGGCGGCCGATGGCGCCAAAATGTGGGCCTGCCGCGGGGCGGTCCGTCAACGGTGATCACCACGCTGGGTATTTTGCGCTTCGAAGATGAATCGCACGAAATGACCCTTGCGTCGGTGCATCCCGGTGTTACGGCGGCAATGGTCGTTGTGAATACCGGCTGGCCGCTGCGCGTTTGCGCGGATCTCACACAGACACCGGAGCCGTCCGAAAAGGAACTGGCCATGCTGCGGAGCTTTGATCCGCACGGCTACTGGACCGGCGCGAAGCCAGATCAGAGAGAATCGTCCAATCGTTGAAACATAGTGTCAAAACTGCGCTTGACAACATGACGCATTTTTAGTATCTGAGTCCCAAAAATTACCGCAACCGATAGGCTTCCCTATGTTGCGGTTTACATCAGTTCCGCACACAACCATAAATTTTCGCTACAGTCTCTTACTAAATGGTAATTCTTCAAAGCAGGGCTGGGAAATGGAAACAGAAAAACTGCTTCTTACGATGGGAAAGTTAAACCAGCTTGGGGGTGAAAACGGAGAATTTGTCACCGGGACTGACTTCGGCAGAGGCAATTTCAGCAGCTCTAAACCATACAAAAGGAGAAGAAAAATGAAGAAAGTATCCCTAATCGTGTTAGCAGTTGTGCTAGCCGTGAGCATTGTTGTTCTGGCCTGGTCTGCGCCTGCTAGTGCTCGCGAGAAGATTCAGCTCGACTTCGCTACATTCTGGCCGGCTGGTGACTTCCAGTCCGCAATCGGGTTCAAGACCTGGATGAAGACCATAGGGGACCGTGTTAAGGCCGAGACCGACTATGAGATCGAGTGGACCGAGT
>WOR8_10009818_pt1 | contig 19635 bp, 20 predicted proteins | sample DeeMarSeWOR38_10_FD_19890 | JGI IMG/M metagenome (IMG submission 19890)
CCAAAGAGATATTTGAAAAAACCGGCTATCTGGCGGGTGACGATGCGCACCGTGCTCAGCTAGTCAATCGGCTTTTCAAAGACCCGGCCATCCACGCCATCGTTTGCGCCAGAGGCGGATTCGGCTCTTTGCGAATTTTGCCGCGGCTGGATTTTGATGCCATTCGGGAAAATCCAAAGATCTTTATGGGCTTCAGTGATATTACGGCTTTGCTGACGGCGATTACGACCCTTGGTGGGCTGGTCTCATTTCACGGACCGGTGGTCACCACCCTGGCCAATGCGTTGAAAAATACCCGCGATGCCCTGTTGGCGGCCATATTATCCGATGCACCGCTTGAGGTTCAATCGGCTAATGGCGTTGTCATTCGGGCGGGCAGGGCACAGGGACCGGTGATCGGCGGAAATCTGACGACCTTATGCCATCTGCTGAAGACACCATTTGAAGCCGGATTTAAAAATCACATTTTGCTTTTAGAAGATCGGGGTGAAGCTCTATACCGGATCGATCGCATGCTGTTTCAAATGAAACTTGCTGGATGTTTTGAGGGTATTGTCGGCCTGGTTCTCGGCAGCTTTGAGGGCTGCGGTTCATTAGATGACGTTTTTCAAGTTTTCGAAGAGCATTTCAAAGATATTCCCGTTCCAATTCTATGTGGGTCATGGGGAGCAAAACCTGACCATTCCTATCGGTCTGGATGCCATTTTAGATACTGATCGAAAAATGCTTTCATTTGACGAGCCGGCAACAGTCGGTTAGTCGTTAGTTGTCTGTGGCCCGTTGTAAAAAAAAGAGAACCGCAGAACACCGAACATGGAATTATGAATTTCGAAGGAAAAAAACTTCTTCATTCGCAATTCCTTGTTATATTCAAAAAAAGCGAAACGAAAATGAAATCGGTTGACAGACTGATGCGCCGGGCGATTGCCGAGAAAATCTTTCCCGGCGGGGTGCTGCTGGTCTCGAAAAAAGGGGAGACCCTGTTCCATGACGCATACGGAGTCGCGAATCTTGATTCCCGGGCGCCGGTGACCCCCGAGACGATTTTTGACACAACCAAATCAAATTGGAGCAGCAGCTGGGTGAATTGCTGCCTGAATTTGAGCGCGGCGACAAGGCCGGAGTAAAGCTCAAGCACTTACTCTATCATAACTCGGGGCTTCCCGATTACCGGCCCTACTATAAGATTTTAAACGGCGTTGCCAAGGACTCACGCAGAAGCCTGTTGCGCAAGCACCTGGTACGGGAGGCCCTCGTCAATCCGGTAGGCAAGACAGTCCTCTACAGCGACCTGGGATTCATGATCCTGGCCTGGGTCGTTGAACGCGTCGGCGGCCGGCGGCTTGATCATTTTGTTGCCGATGAGATCTATCGGCCTCTGGGGCTCAACGACCTTTTTTTTATCTCCAATAACAAGAATGACAACAGAGGTCCCTTTGCGGCCACAGAGAATTGTCCCTGGCGTCGAAAAGTTTTAGAAGGCCAGGTGCATGACGAAAATGCCTATGCGGTCGGCGGGGTTGAAGGACATGCGGGCCTCTTTGGAACCGCTGAAGATATTTCTCGCCTTTTGGCCGAGTTGCTTTTTATCTATGACGGTCAAACCCGGTCCGGGCGGTTTCATCAGGATCTGTTGCATCAATTTTTCCAAAGACTGCCCGGAACCGACAAAGCGCTGGGTTTTGATATGCCGAGCTTAACCGGCTCCAGTTGTGGGCGGAGATTTTCGCAAAACAGCATCGGGCATCTGGGATTTACCGGCACCTCTTTCTGGATGGATCTTGAGCGGTCGGTGATTGTTATTTTGCTGACCAATCGCGTGCACCCCACACGTGACAATGAGCGCATTAGGGAATTCAGACCCATACTGCATGATACAGTTATGGATGCCATAGCCGCTAGAATTTTTTAATGATTATTTTTGCTTGTTATGCTACAATAAATCTGTTAGCTATCCCTTGAATTTTTATATGCATTTTTTTCAGAGAGGCTTTTCGAATGAACTTATTTTTAGACCGAATTTTAGGTGTGTTTTCAAATGACCTGGCCATCGATCTGGGCACTGCCAACACGCTTGTCTATGTAGCTCAGTGAACCTTCGGTGGTGGCGGTCAGCACGGGTAATCGATCCAAGAACCGTGTTCTGGCTGTCGGGGCTGAGGCCAAAAACATGTTGGGTAAAACACCCGGTAATATTTTAGCCATCCGCCCAATGCGTGACGGTGTCATTGCTGATTTTGAAGTGACCGAAGCCATGTTGCGACACTTTATCCACAAGGTACATAATCGCAGAACTTTTGTGCGTCCGCGGATTATTATCGCTGTGCCTTCCGGAATTACCCAGGTAGAAAAGCGGGCCGTGAGAGAATCTGCCGAATCCGCTGGTGCACGTGAGGTGTTTTTGATTGAAGAACCCATGGCGGCAGCCATCGGTGCCGGTCTGCCCATCACCGAACCGACCTGCAACATGGTGGTGGATATCGGCGGCGGAACAACCGAGGTTGCCGTGATTTCGCTTAAGGGCATTGTCTATAGCCGGTCGGTTCGCGTAGCCGGTGATAAGATGGATTCGGCCATTATTCAATATATCAAGCGAAAATATAATTTACTGATCGGCGAGCGCTCGGCTGAAACCATAAAAACTTCAATCGGCAACGCCTATCCGGATTCTCAGAATCTGGAGACCATTGAAGTTAAAGGCCGCGATCTGGCTTCAGGAATCCCCAAAATTTTATCGATAGACTCAGAGGAAATCCGAATTGCAATTTCCGAACAAATTGATGCCATCGTTGAGACGGTCAAAATTGCCCTGGAGCAAACACCGCCTGAATTGTCCGCCGATATTGTGGATCGTGGCATTATCCTAACCGGAGGCGGGGCCCTGCTTAAGAATTTGGATAAACTCCTCAGGGAGGAAACCAGCTTGCCGGTTACGGTTACCGATGATCCTTTATCAACCGTGGCGCTGGGTTCGGGGAAGGCCCTCGACAACCTTGAAATCCTCAAAGAAGTTGTGATCACCTGATCGCGCGTCTCCGAAAACACCCCGGATATTGAACGAAACTCTATGTTCTCCAAAAAGATGGTTCTAATCGTTGGCGTTATCGTTTTGATTATCGTCAATGTTATTCTGCTTTCCATAACCAGCAAGCGCCAATCAACCTTTGGTTTGGGCCGTGTGGGCCTATCTTTTGTGGCGCCATTTCAGGAGCTGATTACCCGATCGGTGCGATTTAGCCGGGGTGTCTGGCAGCATTATTTTTTTCTGGTGTCGGTTGCCCATGAAAACGAAACCCTGAAAAATTCAATCAATCAGTTCATCGAAAAAGATAATGAAAGGCATGAGATTGAACTGGCCAACACGCGTCTGCGGAATTTGCTAAATTTTCAAAAGACCCCTACGAATCCAGTAGTGGCTGCCGAGGTTATCGGTAAAGACCCCTCTGGATGGTTTAAAACAGTGATCATCGATAAGGGCCGGTCAGATGGCCTTCAAAAAGGGCTGCCGGTTGTTTTGCCCACCGGAATTGCCGGGCAGGTTATTGAAGTTTCCGGCCATTACGCTAAAGTGATGCTGATCATCGATCGTAACAGCGCGGTTGATGCCTTGGTGCAACGCTCGCGGGCACGGGGAATCATTAAGGGCGCTTTGGCAGACGAGTGCCGGTTTGAATATGTGCTGCGCAAGCACGATGTGCAAATGGGTGATACTGTCATCGCATCGGGACTGGACGGCGTATATCCAAAGGGGCTGCGCATCGGCCGGATATCGGAGTTAAACGAACGCAGTTCCAATATTTTTTATGAAATTACGGTCACCCCTTTTGTTGATTACGAAAAACTTGAAGAGGTCTTGGTCATTTTGCATCCAAAACAACAGCCATTTGAGAGTCAGCAATGAGATATGGCTTTTATATCGGCACCTGTCTATTTTTGATAATCGTACAAACCACCGTATTAACCTATTTTAGCATATTCGCCGGAATGTACGATCTTCTCATTCCCTTTGTCGTTTTTATTAGCATTTGTCTGCCGCTGCGTGAAAGCCTGCCGTTTGTTATCATTCTCGGGCTGGTTTTGGACAATATTTCCGGAAGTCCGTTTGGGCTGCACCTGACCTTTTATTTCTGGCTGCTGGCGGGTGTGCGCTGGATTATAAAATTTTTACGAGTCAGCAATAAATTTCTTTTATCCTTGGTTCTGGTCAGTGCAGTCTTGATTCAAAATATCTTGATTATCGGAACCTTTGGGTTTGCGGTACCGGGTTGGCAATTGCCGGCAGCCGCACTCAAAAATATCGCCCTGCAGATTTTCTGGGCGTCGATCACTGGCCCTTTGTTTCTATTTTGTCTGTTAGCGATATCAAAACGCTTTGGCATTCAATTCAATGGCAGCGCACCTCCGCCGAAGGCTTATGGATAGATATTTAAAGACAGCAGATGCGGATTGGTACAAGCAGCGTATTACCGGCGTGATTGTATGCGCTCTGGCAGCCTTTGTGGTGCTTTTCATCCGGCTGATTTATTTGCAGGTCGTCATGGGTGATGAGTTCTACCGGCTGTCGTTAAATAACAGCATCCGGCTGCAGAGTATTGAACCCCCCAGAGGGCGCATATATGACCGTCAAGGTGATCTCCTGGTGGATAACCGGCCTTCGTTTGATGTGAACATTACCCTAAAAGACGCAGAACCCTTGCGGTATACGCTCGAAAAATTGTCGCGGCATCTACAAACGCCTGCAGATGAGCTGTTGTCGCAGATAAGGCAGACACGAGGCGTATCGGCTTACCAGCCCCGGCTGCTCAAACAGGACGTCGGACGCGATACGCTGGCGGCCATCGAGGTGAATAAATTAGATCTTCCAGGAGTTTCGGTTGATGTGCATTTGCTGCGTCACTATATTCATGAACGCCTGGCCTCACATCTCATAGGCTACCTCAGCGAGATCAGCCCCGAGGAACTCAAAAGCGGTTCGTATCCGGATTGCCGCAGCGGTGACCTCATCGGCAAGTTCGGCACGGAAAAGGGTTACGAAAATTTTTTAAGAGGAAAACGGGGCGGACGACAGGTTGAGGTCAACGCCAACGGCTTGGTTGTCAGGATCCTAAAAACCGTTGATGCCGAACCCGGAAACAATATTTTCTTAACGATCGATCAACAATTGCAGCAGCGCGCCGAGGAACTGCTGGACGGCGTGGGCGGTGCGGCAGTCGCCGTCGAACCCGGTACCGGAGAAATTCTGGCTCTGGCCAGCAGCCCCTCCTTTGATCAAAATTTTTTTGTCGGTGGTATTACGCATGAAAAATGGTATTCTCTGATCTCCAATCCATTTCGACCGATGTCAAACCGTGCCATCCAGGGCGAATATCCGCCAGGATCGACTTACAAAATAATCACGGCACTGGCCGGTCTTGAAGAAGGTGTTATTGATGATCGGACCATTTTTAACTGTCCGGGATACTATCGATTCGGCAACCGGGTTTACCGATGCTGGAAAAAGGGGGGACATGGGAAAGTCGATATCATCAAGGCTGTGGAAGAATCCTGTGATGTATTTTTTTATCAGGTCGGCGAGCGTCTCGGCGTTGATCGGCTCGCCTGGTATGCTAAAGCCTTCGGCCTGGGGTCCGCGACAGGCATATTCTTGGATCAGGAAGCCCATGGGTTGATCCCCACAGCTGCATGGAAACAAAAACGCACCGGGATACCCTGGCAGGAAGGTGAAACGCTGTCAATTGCCATCGGCCAGGGGTTTAACCTGGTAACCCCTCTACAGATGGCGGTTCTGGCGGCTGCGGTCGGCAATGGGGGCAATCGCTATCGGCCGATGATCGTAGACAGCATTCGATCACCGGATGGAAAGATTCTACAAAAGAATGAACCCCGGTCGACCGGGAAGCTGCCCGTAAGCCGGGTCAATCTTGATCTCGTCAGGCGAGGCCTGTGGAAAGTGGTCAATGCTGAGAACGGCACAGCCCGCGGCAGCCGTCTGGCGGATATCGCTATCAGCGGCAAAACAGGTACTTCTCAGGTAATCAGCCGCAAAGAGGACGAAACGCTAGCTGAAGAAGACTCGTTGAACATGGGGAGCACGGCTCCGGAGCGGCAGCACCGATTGCCAAGGAAATGATCAAAACCTATTTGCGCAAGCCGCCTGTCAATGCGCAGGTGGCAGCGCAAAACGTTGGGGGCCCGACCAAAGACGGTGGATAATCAGGCAGCTGGCCTTAAATGGGGTGCCGGGTGTCAGGTGTACTATCAGTTTTATGGGTTTGATTGGTTTAATTGGTTCAATTGGTTCGGGTTAATCAAACGAATTCAACCAATGAAACAAATAAGACTAATCCAACAGATGCTTGACCCACTGATACCTTAACGAAGCGGGAGCGAAGCGATAATGTTTGACCGACGGTTGGTACAATATTTTGATTGGGGTTTGATGGGATTGACCATCGTGATTGGATGTATCGGGCTGATCACTTTATACAGTGCGGTAACGGCGGAGACCCCCACGCCTCAAAAGGTGCTGTTCTACAAGCAGTTGCTGTGGTTTTCTATCGGGCTGCTTGCTATGGTGGCCACGTTTCTGTTTAATTATAAAATTTTGGACCGCTGGTCGCAGCCCATCTACTTTGCCTGTATTGCTTTGTTGATTGCCGTTTTGGTTTCCGGTAAATATGTCGGCGGGTCCAGAAGGTGGCTGATCATTGGCCCGATATCGTTTCAGCCGTCTGAGCTCGTTAAAATAGCGGTCATCCTTGCTCTGGCGCATTATTACTCAAAGGATGCCAAAACCAGAGGATTTACCCTGCGCGAACTGGTCCGGCCCCTGATGATTATCATGCTGCCGGTTCTTCTGATCGTTATGCAACCGGATTTAGGTACCGCCGGGCTGGTGGTGTTGATCGCAGGCTCTATCACCGTTTTTGTCAAAATTGAAAGACGCTCTTTTGCCTATTTAATTGCTTCCGGTGCGGTGCTGATTCCGCTGGTATGGTTCTTTCTAAAAGAATATCAGAAAAAACGGATACTGGTCTTTTTGGATCCGGATCGGGATCCGTTGGGGGCCGGGTACCACATCATTCAATCTAAAATCGCAATCGGTTCCGGCATGCTTGGCGGCAAAGGATATCTCAAAGGCACACAAAACGCGCTTTCATTCTTACCCGAGGAACACACCGATTTTATTTTTTCGGTTCTGGCAGAAGAATGGGGCGTCCTCGGGTCGATCACACTGATTCTCTTGTTTCTGATCCTGATCCTTTGGGGGTTGAACGTGGCACATGGATGCCGGGAACCATTCGGTACCATCGTGGCCATCGGGGTTTCGGCGATGATTTTCTGGCAGGCATTCATCAATATCGGCATGTCGATGGGACTGCTGCCTGTGGTAGGTGTGCCGCTGCCCTTTGTCAGCTACGGAGGATCTTCGGTATTAACCACAGCAGGTTTATGCTCGATTAGAAAGGGAGACGCAGCACATGAAAAAAGAAAGAAAAATGGATTCCATATCAACTTTTTTAGGCACCGATTCGTATGTCGAAGGAACCATCGAGTTTCACGGCACCATCCGGCTGGACGGACGGGTAAGAGGCAAAATTTCCAGCGACGACGGAACGCTGATTATCGGAGAAAAAGCGGTAATTCAAGCAGATATCCGGGTCAATTCGATCATTGTCATGGGGAAAGTCAGCGGCACCATCGATGCCAAAGAACGGGTTGAGGTTTGCGCTCCCGGTCGGGTGCACGGCGATATCGATGCCGGCGTCATTTCCATAGAGCCCGGCGGCGTTTTTCACGGCAATTGCAGCATGAAATCGAAAACGGCCGCGTTTAAAAAAACGGCGATTCCAGTCAAAATTCCTTCCGTTTCAGCGCTTCCCAAAGACCCATAAAAATTTTAAAAAATCCTTTGACAACGGGTGGTACGGATGTTATAGACCGCCCGAGCCAAACCATCCTTTGATCCATTTTTTGAAACTATTTTGACCAGTTGCGCAAAACTTCTTTGACGGAGGTTTTCTCAATGAAGACTTGTGGTAGGTCCTGTGAATTTTCTGTTACCGCGTTGATAACCCTGATTGGCCTGTTGTTACTGAGCACCACACCGGCTTTAGGCGCATCGGAAGGATCAGGAGGCGGCGGGGTTACCGTCATGCCTGATTGGAGCGTTATCATTCAAATTATTAATTTTCTCCTCATCCTCTGGATCTTAAACCTTATTCTATATCGACCCATTCGTAGCATTCTGCGCCAAAGAAAAGAAAAAATCGACGGGCTTGAGCTGAGTATCGAAACCTATAATGAAGATGCCCAGGAAAAAGATGCGGCCTTCGCGGCGGGGATTAAAGAGGCACGCACCAAAGGCCTGAATGAAAAGGAGGCGCTGCTGAAAGCCGCTGCCGAAGAAGAAAAAGAGATTATCGCTAAAGTGAATGCAAAAGCCCAGGCGGAATTGGCTGATATCCGCGAAAAGATTTCCCAGGAAGCGCAAACCGCCAAGGCGGCGCTTCAAACCAAAGTGGATGAGTTTGCGGATGCCATCTGCCAGAAAATACTAGGGAGGACGGTATAATGGGGAGCCCCGGCTTCGAAAGGCGGTCCGGCTATCAGAGCGCCCGCGTGATTATCCTCGTTATTGTGGCTGTGCTTGTGTTTTTAACCATGGGGTTGGAAACCGTCCTGGGGGCTTCCGGCGCAGAAAGCGGAGCAAAAGGCTGGATTGCGACGGATACCTACCGGGTAATGAATTTTGTCGTATTGTTGGTTGTCCTAATCTTTATCCTGCGCAAACCGATTTCCCAGGCCCTGAGCGCGCGCATCAAAAGCATCCGGGAACAGCTGGAGAGTCTGGAGGTCCAGAAGGCCGAAGCCGAAAAACAGCTGGCACAGTACAGTGAGAAATTATCCCAGCTGGAAAAAGAAGCTGAAAAAATTGTCAAGGGCTATATCAAGCAGGGCAATGAAGCCAAAGCGAAAATTTTAAAAGAGCAGCATCGAACACGAGTTCGATAAAGCCAGGCAGGAGCTGCAACGCGAAGTTGTGGAAAAATCGCTGGTGAAAGCGGAAGAAACGCTAAAAAAGGCGATCACAGCCAAGGATCAGAATAAACTCGTTGATGAATATTTAGATAAGGTGGTGGCATAATGAAAAATTTGGCTGTCGCCCGGCGTTATGCGAAGGCCCTCTTGCTCATCGGCAAAGAAGACGGTCAAACCGATTCCTATCGAGAGGAGCTCAGCGGATTTGCCGATTTGATGGAGCGGGAGGATTCGCTGAATCAGGCGATTACAAACCCCCTTTACGAGAGCTCGGGTCGCAGAAAGGTCCTGCAGGCCGTCATTGATAATTCGGGCATTTCCAGGACGATGAAATCGTTCCTGTTATTGCTTTTTGATAAAGGCAGAATCGGCTTTCTCGGCAGTATTGACGATTTCTATCAGAAGTTGGCCGACGAACTGAACGGTATCGCCCGGGCCAGCCTGGTATCGGCGACTGAGCTCTCAGACGATACGGTGGAGAAGATCCGGGCCGCATTGTCCAACTGATCGGCGGAATTGTGACCAAGATTGGGGATCTTGTCTGGGATGGCAGTATCAAGACGCAGTTATCAAATATGCGAGAAACTTTAAAAAGGGGCGAGGTTGCATGATGGAATTAAAAGCTGAAGAGATAAGTCAGATTATTAAAGAGCAGATTGCCGATTATGACAAAAAAGTTGAGCTCAGTGAAACCGGTGTGGTCCTATCGGTCGGGGATGGCATCGCCAGAATCTACGGACTCGAAAACGCCATGGCGCTTGAACTGGTCGAATTTCCGGGCGCTATCCTGGGACTGGTTCTCAATCTTGAAGAGGACAATGTGGGTGTGGCCATCATGGGGGAAGACATCCATATTAAAGAGGGTGACATCGTCAAGCGCACCGGGCGGATTGCCCAGGTGCCGGTTGGCGAAGCCGTTTTGGGACGGGTGGTCTCCGCGGTGGGTGAGCCGCTGGACGGTAAAGGACCCATCGATGCTAAGGAATATCGCCGGGTGGAAATGGTTGCCCCGGGCGTTATCGCCCGCAAAAGCGTCCATGAACCCTGCTATAGCGGGCTCAAAGCGGTTGATGCCATGACGCCGGTTGGAAGAGGACAGCGGGAGCTCATCATCGGTGACCGCCAGATTGGAAAAACCGCCTGTGCGATAGACGCCATTCTGGCACAAAAGAATACCGATATTTATTGCATCTATGTGGCCTGCGGACAGAAACAATCCACCGTGGCCCAGGTCCATGCGGTGCTCCAAAAGCACGGTGCCATGGAATACACCACCATCGTATCCGCCTCGCTCCCTATGCGGGTTGCGCCATGGGAGAATATTTCCGCGACAAAAAGCAGCACGCGCTGATCATTTACGATGACCTTTCCAAGCAGGCCGCCGCCTATCGCCAGGTTCATTGTTGCTGCGGCGGCCCCCCGGGCGTGAAGCCTATCCGGGTGACATTTTCTACAATCATTCCCGCTTGCTAGAGCGGGCCGCCAAGCTCAATGATGAGCTGGGGGCCGGTTCGTTGACCGCCCTGCCGATCATCGAAACCCAGGCCGGCGACGTTTCCGCCTACATTCCCACCAACGTTATTTCAATCACCGACGGTCAGATTTACCTTGAGCCGTCACTGTTCTTTGCCGGTGTGCGACCGGCCATCAATGTCGGCCTTTCGGTATCCCGGGTCGGCGGCTCCGCCCAGGTCAAGGCGATGAAGCAGGTCGCCGGAACACTGCGGTTGGATTTGGCGCAGTATCGCGAGCTGGAAGCCTTTGCGGCCTTCGGCAGTGATCTGGACAAAGCCACCCAGAGGCAGCTGACGCGTGGCGCCCGGCTGGTTGAAATCTTAAAGCAGCCCCAGTATGAACCCCTGTCGATGGAAAAACAGGTGACCATTCTTTATGCCGGCACGCGGGGTTATCTGGATAAATATCCCGTCGATGTTCTGGCCAAATATGAGGCCGGTCTGTATCCGTTTATTGAAGACCGGTATCCCGCCATCTTTAAGGGGCTCGTCGAAAAACAGGAGATTACGGACGATCTCGACAAGCAGATGGGCGAAGCATTGCAAGCCTACGATGAGGAATTTAAGGACACGATCAAGTAATTGCGGTTGCGTGTTGCGCGTTCCGTGTTGCGCGGTTTAAGCAATGGCTTGATTTAACCCGCAACTCGACACCCGAAACCCGTAACATTCAGAACAAAGGCTGACAGGTATGGCGACTTTAAAAGATATCCAGTTGAAAATAGCCGCGGTAAAAAAGACCAAACAGATCACCAAGGCCATGAACATGGTAGCGTTGCGGGGCGCACAGACCAGCATGGAGGCGTTTCGACCTTATGCCAGCAAATTCTCCGAGGTGCTGGGCAGCCTGGCACAAAGAGCTGGAGAAGAGTCCAATCCCCTGCTGGTGCCCAGAGAGGAAGTCAAAAAGGTCCATCTGGTTTTGTGCACTTCCGACCGGGGGCTGTGCGGCGGATTCAACGCGAATCTGATCGAAAAGGCCGAGACCTTTGTAAATGAAAGGACCGGTGGCGGAATTGATTTTTCTTTTACCAATATTGGTAAAAAAGGCCGGAACTGGTGCCGCAAAGAAAAATTGCAGATCGCAAGCGAACATTTAGGTGTTGTCGGTGGCAGTTTTGGATTTAATGTTGCCGCGACAATCGGCAAAACCCTGGTGGATGCATTTTTGCAAGGCACCTACGATGAAGTCTATCTGGTGTATGCCGAATTTATCAGCATGGCCAGGCAGCTTCCGGTTTTACAGCAACTGCTTCCGATGCTGCCGATCGAAACCGGCAAAACCGAAGAAACCGAAGAAGACGGAACCTATTTGCCGGAGCATATTTGTGAGCCATCAACGGATTCCCTGCTCGGCGATATGCTGCCCAGGAACGTTTATGTTCAGATTTACAGCGGGTTGCTGGAAACATCGACCAGCGAGCATGCTGCGCGGATGATGGCGATGGACAATGCCACCAAGGCCTGTAACGATATGCTTGAAAATCTCACGCTGGTATACAACAAGGCCCGACAGGCCGCCATCACAGCGGAATTAATGGATATCGTCGGCGGCGCTGAAGCACTCAAAGGATAGATAAAGCAGTTAATAGTTAATTGTTATTTGTTAATGGTCCATCGAATAACAAATAACCAATAACAAATAACACAAACGGAGGTTTTTCGATGGGAGAGAACATTGGTAAGATTTTGCAGGTACTGGGACCTGTTGTCGACGTTGAGTTTGAGCAGGGTAAACTGCCGACGATTTATTCGGCGCTGACCATCAGCAATCCCACCATCAATGATGAAGCCGACAATTTAGTGGTAGAGGTCGCCCAGCATCTCGGCGATAATGTGGTTCGCACGATCGCCATGGATGTTACCGACGGACTGGTCCGGGGGATGCCGGTTAAAGACACCGGAAAGCCCATCATGATGCCGGTCGGTGAGGCCGGCCTGGGACGGGTTCTCAATGTGGTCGGCCGGCCGGTTGACGGCCTGGGGCCGGTGAGCCAGGAAAAGATGATGCCCATCCACCGTGAAGCGCCGAAATTTACCGAACAGGACACCACGGTACGGGTTCTGGAGACCGGAGTAAAGGTTATTGACCTTTTGGTTCCGTTTCCGCGGGGGGGCAAAATGGGCATGTTCGGCGGTGCCGGTGTCGGAAAGACGGTTATCATGATGGAAATGGTGCATAATATCGCTATGCAGCACGGCGGTATTTCGGTTTTTGCCGGCGTCGGTGAGCGCACCCGTGAGGGCAATGACCTGTATCACGAGATGAAGGACTCCGGGGTGTTGCCCAAAGCCGCGCTGATCTATGGGCAGATGACGGAACCGCCCGGTGCCCGGGCGCGCGTTGCCCTTTCAGCGTTGACCGCCGCTGAATATTATAGGGATGAAGAAGGCCAGGATGTGCTTATTTTTATTGACAATATTTTCCGCTTCACCCAGGCGGGGTCGGAGGTTTCCGCCCTTCTGGGGCGAATGCCCTCTGCGGTCGGATATCAGCCGACGCTGGCTGTTGATCTGGGTGAATTGCAGGAGCGCATCACCTCAACCGACAAGGGATCCATTACCGCCGTGCAGTGTGTATACGTGCCGGCGGACGATTTGACCGACCCGGCTCCGGCCACCACTTTTGCTCATCTGGACGGAACGGTTGTTCTGTCGCGCCAGATCGTTGAGCTGGGCATTTACCCCGCGGTGGACCCCCTGGATTCAACTTCGCGGATTTTAGACGCATCCTATATCGGCGAGGAACACTATCGTGTGGCGCGCCAGGTGCAGCAGATACTGCAAAAGTATAAGGAACTTCAAGACATCATTGCCATTCTGGGAATGGAGGAACTGTCCGACGAAGACAAAGTCACCGTGTCGCGGGCCAGGAAAATTCAAAGATTTTTATCCCAGCCCTTCCATGTGGCTGAAGCGTTCACGAATAAACCGGGCGCTTATGTAAAGATCGAAGATACCGTCAGAGCCTTTAAGGAGATCTGTGAAGGTAAACACGATGATCTTCCCGAGCAGGCTTTTTACATGCGCGGAGGGATTGAAGAGGTCATTGAAGCTGCCAAACAAATGGCTGAAGCTGAATAGATAGGGGACGATCATGGCAAAAAATATTCATTTGGAAGTCGTCACACCTGAAAAGGCGGTCGTCAGCGAAGAAGTCCAGATTGTGGCCTCTCCGGGAGCACTGGGAGAGTTTGGCGTACTCAGCGGCCACACACCATTTTTAACCGCCCTTAAAACCGGCATTGTCCGTTACACCGATGCGAATGGAAAAGAGCATTATGTGTTTGTCAGTGGTGGATTTGCCGAAGCACTGCCGGATAAAGTTACGGTGCTGGCCGAATCGGCTGAGAGAAGAAGCGACATCGATATTGAACGGGCCAAAGAAGCCCTGGCGCGCGCCGAGAAGCGGCTGGCCGAAGACCGTTCCCGTGAAGATATCGATTTTGCCCGGGCCAGAGCCGCGCTGGAACGGGCAACGGTTCGTATTCGGCTTGCTGGGTTAAGCTAGAATCCTTCAATTTGAGTGTTTCAAATTTTAAAAAAGAAAATATTTTATATTTTTAGGGTAAACCAGCGAATTGGGTTTGCCCTTTTTTTTTATTGTGGCTAAACTGATTGACATGAATGCAAACATTGCGGTCGTCATACTGGCAGCGGGCTTGGGGACCCGCATGAAATCTAATAAAGCCAAGGTTTTACACGAGATTTGCGGCAAACCCATAATCAATTATGTCGCTGAAACCGCCAGAAAAGTTGCTGGCGACAATGTGGTGCTGGTGGTGGGCAATCAGGCCGATAGGGTCCGCCGGGCAGTTTCAAAGCTGGGCCCATTCAGTTTCGCCTATCAAAAGAAGCAGCTGGGCACCGGTCATGCCGTTCTATGCGCCTTGCCTCACATACCGGAGCGCTGCCGCGAAGTGGTGGTTTTGTGCGGCGATGTGCCGCTGATTAAAGCCGATACGGTGAACGCCCTGATCACGTCACATATGTCTGAAAACAGGGACATTTCCGTTTTGGCGGTCGAGCTGAAAAATCCGACCGGCTACGGGCGTATCCTGCTAAGTGAGAGCGGACAGGTTCAAGCCATTGTAGAAGAATCCGATGCCACCGCGGAACAAAAACGCATCCGATTAATCAATACCGGCATTTTTTGCGTCAGAAAGAATTTTTTATTGGACGCGGTGCCCAGAATTCAATCCGACAATGCCAAAGGAGAAATATATTTCACCGATATCGTGGAAATCGCTTATAGCGAAAAAAAGCATGTCGGCGTAACCGTTGGCGGCAATTATCTTGAGGTCACCGGTATCAATACGATTGAAGAGCTTAAAAGAGTTGAGCGCGCAATGAAAAATCCGCCGTGAATATAACTTGACTTTCTTTAATATTACAGATTATATTAAACCAAATAATCGTGAGGTTAAGCCTTGGATAATGCAATCATTTCTAACCAGTTCAACGATATCGAGAAAAAAGTTGCACGGTTAATAGAGATATGCAAAAGACACGAGGCTGCCAATTTAGAACTTAAAAATAAAATCAAAAGCCTAGAGGAGGAGCTTTTAGGTAAAATCGAGGCGGAAAAAAGCTATGCGCAGGAAAAAGCTTTGATCCGGTCAAAGATTGATAGCCTGTTGGTCAGAATCGAAGAAAATATGGAAATTTAGTGTAAAGGGGAAAATGACTATCAGGTAGAGGTTTGAAAAGGCGGAAAACGGAAGATAGAAAGCAGAAAGGCAGAACGAATATTCATTGGAACAACTTGTAACCATAGAACTTTTTGGTAAACAACACACTTTTAAGGCCGAATCAGAGACTGATCAGGCCAGAGAAGTTGCTGATTTATTAGCAAAGGAAGTTTCGCGGGTTAAAGGCCAGCAATCCGGTAAATCATCAGCAGAATCAGACTTAACCACTCTGATGTTGGCTGCCCTGAATATCGCTCATCAAAAACTGGAACTGGAAAACCGTTATTCGAAATTTATACAAGATTTATCGGGACGCTCACAAAGGTTAATCCGTCAACTGGATGAATACGCTTTATAAATGAGACTGTTTTTTTACAAGTTGAAGATGAATTGCCCCTCAAGAGATGGGGCTTGGTAGCGTTTTCCCCCGACCTTTACCGCAATAAAGCCTGAAGCACGCTGGAGAGTGATTCTGGTCAAAAATAAGGTCGGCCAATTACTCAATGATCTGATAAATTTTTGCCCCTACCGTGTCCGTGATTGGGAGTTATTCTTTGACCCAACAGCTATCTTCTGGGAGCCTTCGCTGGTTTCGGTGCGCATGTTCTGTCGGTTCAGAAAAGCCTGATGAAGCTAAGAGGCACCCACTTTGAACCCAGGTTCAAAGACCTGCCAACACGGCATTTTGGTGGGGGTTTCTTTTCTGCATTTTAAACTGCTTTAAATTTCCAGTTACAGTATTGAAATTTCCGGTCCGCGGGCTTGCCGGGGCAGCTTATCTCTATCCGCTTCAAAAATCCTTACCCAATCGCTTCGCCGCTAATTTTTAATGAATGACTTGAAGAATAATACACGTATTTTTAGAAAGTTGGAAAAAACAGAGACGACTCCACGCCGTTGGCGTTTTACCTTAGAATCACCGGGGAGTGGGATATGAGTGCATTAAATATTATCATAGGAGCCATATGCTTTGGCGCCGGGTTTGCGATAGCCATTTGGGTGAAAGGAGCACAAGGCAGACACCCTTTTAAAGGAAGCCGACCTGGAAGTTAAAGACCGGCTTTTTAAAATGAAAAGCGATTTCGATGCTGAAACTCGAGAAACGCGTTCTGAGCTTAAGAAGCGCGAAAAGCATTTGATGCAAAAAGAGGAAAATATTGATCGTAAAATCGAACAATATGAGCAAAAGGACCATGAGCTGCATCGCAAGGAAAAAGGGCTGAAAAAAAGAGAGAATGAAATTGAGCGCAAAGAACTTCAATATGAAGAATTGATCGAAGAACAGAAACAGCAGCTTGAAAAGATTTCCGGTTTATCGGCTGAACAGGCCAAAGAGCTATTGATCAGAGCGATGGAAAATGAGGCTCGTTATGAAGGGGCCCGAATGATCAAGAAAATTGAAAATGAAACCAAAGAGCAGGCAGATCGAAAGGCAAAGGAAATCCTGGCAACTGCAATCCAGCGCTATGCAGGAGAATATGTTGCCGAACGCACCGTCTCGGTGGTGCAGTTGCCAAGCGATGAAATGAAGGGCCGTATCATCGGTCGAGAGGGTCGCAATATACGGGCCCTTGAAGCAGCCACCGGAGTGGATCTGATTATCGATGATACGCCCGAAGCCGTCATATTATCGGCTTTTAATCCGGTGAGAAGGGAAGTTGCGCGTCTGTCTCTGATGCGGCTCATCTCAGACGGCAGAATCCATCCCGCCCGCATAGAGGATGTGGTTAAAAAGGTCGGTGAGGAGGTTGACATAGCGGTAAAAGAAGCCGGTGAACAGGCAGCTTTCGACTTGGGTGTTCATGGAATCCATAACGAATTGATCAAAATCCTGGGACAATTGAAGTTTCGAACCAGCTACGCCCAGAACGTGCTGCAACACTCGGTGGAGGTTGGCTTTTTGTGCGGGGTCATGGCCTCCGAACTGGGCCTTAATGCCAAAATTGCGCGCCGCATGGGATTGCTGCATGATATTGGCAAAGCTATCGATCACGAAGTTGAGGGGCCGCACGCGATCATCGGATCCCGCCTGGCAAAAAAATTCAATGAGTCTCCCAAAGTGGTGCACGCGATTGCGGCCCATCATGAAGATGTGCCGCCGAATTCGGTTCTGGCCTTACTGGTCCAGGCGGCCGATGGGCTTTCCGGTGCGAGACCGGGTGCTCGCAAAGAACTGCTTGAAAACTACATTAAGCGATTAGAGGATCTTGAAAATATTGCCAATTCTTTTAAAGGTGTTTCCAATACCTATGCCATTCAGGCTGGCCGGGAATTGAGAGTCATTGTGGAAAGCGAAGTCATTTCCGATGAAGAAGCCATTCTGGTGAGCCGTGATATCGCCAAAAAAATCGAGGAATCGTTAACCTTTCCGGGACAGATTAAGGTAACCGTGATTCGGGAGACGCGGGCCCAACAAATAGAATTTTCTATTCCTAAATGAATCTTTTTCCGCTGAACTGCGTTCTGCGCAGGTAGCAGTGCATTGCGCATGGCGCATAGGGCATAGCGTTTTGACCAAAAGCGAATTAATTCAGGTTTTAACGCTCTGCGCTTTGCGCTCTGCCCTTTGCCATAAGGTGCGGCCTTGCTCAACGAAAAAATATCTCATTTATCAATAGAAAATTCATTTTTTTTGTTTCGATGAATGTCTGCCACTTTTGAGACAAATCCCGCCATTTGCGCACCTTAATTTATTAAAATTAGATGCGAAATCCCGCACCTTGCGGGAGCCCTCGAACAAGATCTAAGCTTTTGCAAGCGGCTATTATTATATTAAATTCCGATGGACAAAACCCAAATTTTGCTTTATTGAGTGAAAGCTTAGGGGCCAGGGTTTTCAAATAATTACTGCGTTTGATTGGTTCAATTAATTGAATTTGTTAGATATGCCTACCTTGAACCAATATAACCAATAAGACAAATAAAACCAATTAAACGAAAGGCCTTCTTAATGAATGTTCTAGATGTTTTGCAGGAACGCGGGTTCATTGATCAGACCACCCATCAGCAGGAGCTAAGAGACTGCCTGGATCAGGAAAACGTGACCTGCTATATCGGCTTTGATCCTACCGCAGCCAGTTTGCATGTTGGCAGTCTGCTGCCTATCATGTCCCTGGCGCACATGCAGCAGCAGGGGCACCGACCCATTGCCTTGATCGGAGGCGGCACTGGCATGGTCGGAGATCCCTCGGGCAAAAAGCTTTCCCATTTTCTTGACTTTGCAGAAGATAAAGCACTGCTGTTAAATAACGTTGATTGGCTTGCCGAATTGAAATATATTCCTTTTTTGCGAGATATTGGCCGTCATTTTTCGGTGAATCGCATGATCAGGGCTGAAAGCTATAAAATCCGTTTGGATTCCGAGGAGGGACTGACCTTTATTGAATTTAATTACATGGTATTACAGGCTTACGATTTCTTGGAATTATTTAAGAATTACGATTGCAAAATTCAAATGGGCGGCAGCGACCAGTGGGGCAACATTGTCGCCGGAGTTGAATTGATTCGCCGGGTACAACAGGGAGTGGCGTTCGGAATTACATTTCCATTGATTACAACCAGCAGCGGCGAAAAAATGGGAAAAACTGCTAAAGGCGCTGTGTGGCTGGATGCTGAACAAACATCACCGTATGATTATTATCAGTATTGGATAAACACCGATGACCGGGATGTGAGTCGTTTTCTGGCGCTATTTACCTTTTTGCCGATGGAAGAAATCCGTCAGATTGAACGCTTAAGCGGAGCGGATCTAAACGGCGCGAAAGCCGTTCTGGCATTTGAAGCCACCCGAATTGCGCATGGAAGCCGGGAAGCCGTCAATGCTTACCGGGCGGCGGCAAGCATGTTCGGTACCCGCAAGGTGCCGGCCAATATTCTGCCCACCAGCACCATACCGCGGGGCGATTCAGGCAGTGATGATGAGGCTGTGCCCAGCTCATTTCTGGATGTCGAAACGCTAAAAGCCGGTATTCCGGCATTTAAATTATTTCATCAGGCCGGCCTGGCCAATTCGGCGTGTTGAATCATTTGATTATCTGGTCAGTGACACGGATTTAGACGATCAGGCGGCAATCCTATTGCGGTCGGGGAAGAAACGGTTTCACAAGATTGAAGTTGAAAAATAAATCAAAATATTTCAAGTTTTTTATTGACAAACAAAAAATTTCACTGTAGTTTCGCCGTTTATCGTCTGGGATCGATCAAGCATAAATAACGGTTCAATTAAGACGAAAAAGGTTGACAATACCCTTCCAATTAGTATATTGGAAAGGTTGCAATCTAGAAGAAATCCGGCTTTTTTAAAGGCGGCAGCCCTCTTTTTTAAAGGGCCATTTGATCTTTGAAAACTAAATAGTGACGCGTATGTAAGTCGGGTCAACGTAAGTATG
>WOR8_10003728_pt1 | contig 19634 bp, 12 predicted proteins | sample DeeMarSeWOR38_10_FD_19890 | JGI IMG/M metagenome (IMG submission 19890)
TATTGTGCTCCAACGACATATCCTTCAAGATCGAAGTCAAGATTATATAAGGAACTACTTTCCCCAAAGTCAGCATCATATGCTGAATAATTTAGAGATAATTTTGCTGATGCATAATAAATTGTACTATTATTAGGAGCGAGAATATTAGGTTCTCCTTGAACTTGAGGAATTGCATTTCCGATAATTAATCTTACTCTATAACTTTCCCAAACCAATCCAAGACTTTCTCCATCATGAGGAGTGATTTGGATTGTAATATAATCACCTGCTGAGAAATATGTATGTGAGAGTGTCCAAACTCCATTAACAGTAATATTCCCCCCACCCTCAAATTCAATTGTCCAATTAATTTTAGTTTTCCCAGTATCAATAATATCATTATCTATATCCTTGAAGGAGTAAATAAATCCAACATCTTGAGAGGTGTTACGACCACCAACTAAAGTAACACTTTCTAAATAAGATAATGAGTTTAAAACTGTTATTGAAGATGAGGTAAAGTTAGTTGACCATACTTCTCCATCATAAACTCTTACAACGTATTTCCATACCTCTCCTTTCTTAGTAAATGCTGCTGTTACTTCAGTATGGTTATTTAGTTCTGAAATTTCTTTTGTTCCATTCAACCATACAATTGAATAGGTAGTAATAACATCTTCATCAATATCATCACCTTGAAAATTAGCTAATAATATATTTGATGTATACACATTAGAGGCTGGAAATATTGTCGCTGTTATAACTGTAGGGGCAGTATTTAGGATTTTAACTACTTCACTTATACTCCAATTACCATAATCATTTTTATTATCCTGTGGACGCACTTGTACACTCCAATTGTCATTTTTAATAAGACTAGTTGATACTTGTTGCATTCCATCAAATTGAGGTTGATGAATTCCATTTTTAAACCATTTAAATGTTGTTGCTGCTTCTGGATCTCCATTAAGATCATAATAGGTATAATTCGCATACAAATACCCCCCAGCAACTGGTATACTTGAAGTCAAATTGACATTCAAAGCTTGAGGAGCAGTATTTGGAGGTACACCTATACTAATTGTTGCGGATGAGTACCATGAACTCATATCAGTTCCATCACTAACACGCATCTCTACACGCCATAAATCACCGATTTTAGTAGCAGTATTCGAAATAATAGAAGTATTATTGGCATAATTCTCAAATTGACTACTTGAAAAATTATATCGCCACCATCTTATTTCCAAAGTTCCATAGTCAATAGTATCAAGATCTATATCGGTTGTGATATTTGTTGCAATAAGATCTGTATTATTAGCTACAGTTCCTGGTGATAAATATCCATTAATTTCAACAATAAGACTGGGTGGACTATTTTGAATTGTAATAACAGTTGATTTTGCTTGATTACCTAATTCTATTCCATCTGATGGAGTAACGTTAAAATAAACTTGATACCCCTTACTGGTTTCACTAGAAGGTAGGGTTTTTTGATTGTTATATGCAGATAATAAAAGAAATCCAGATCCATTTCCATTATCAAGGTACCACCTAATTTGGCTTCCTTGTTCATTGTCTCCAGTATCTGCGTCTAACCAGTTATAACTAGCTATTAGATTAGAAGAGGTGGTAGGGGCACTTGGAGTTAAAGAAATGCTTGTTACAACTGGAATTGAGTTTTGAATAGTAATATTTCCTGTTATACCCCAATTTCCAAAATCTTTACTGTCTTTTGGGTGTACCTGAACCCGCCAAATTATTCCACGGATTAATGAAACTGCTGTAATATTTCTCCGATCATTGAAAGCTGATTGCAGGATCCAATGTGAACCATTCCATTTTTCCCATCGAATTTCTGTCCCAAATTCTAAATCATTCTCAGCATCAGCATAATTATATAAAACATATAGAGTATCGTTACTTGTTACAGGTAAATCTACAGCTAAAGGATTTCTAGAAAGCTGAAGATTCGAAATACTCGGTGGGTTGTTTGCTACGTATCCTGGATGAGTAGCTGAAGTGAATGTATTTCCATTTGTATCGTTTACAGTCACGACAAAGTTAATCGTTCCTTCTATCATAAAAATAGTATCATTTACATATCCATAAGCTGTGTTTCTCATAACAGCCCATAGATCAGTCAGATCTCCCATATTTTCATGGTAGGTAACATTTAGAATAACTGTATCGATAAGTCCCCAACTATCTGACACATTAGCTCTAAATTCTTTGGTATCAGTAAGATAGATCCAATCAATTACTGTTGGGTTAATCGTATCATAATTGAAAGTAACTGATTTAGTATTAGATGGTTTTCTGAGATAATTTCCTTTATTATCAGTTGAATTACTAATAGCATATTCAATATAATCATTATATGCAACCATAGCTTGGTAAATCCAAATTCCTGTCCCATTTTTTGTCATAGAATACTCTGATTCGTTGATTTGAATTTTCACAGTAGAAGTAGTTGAATCCCAATCCGTTACATTCGCCCAGAATGTTGGAGTACCCTGACCGAAATCATCAACTCCAAAATCATTAATATGGGGTGCTTCATGGTCATATTCGTTTCCAATACGGAAAACTGATCCAGGATTTACTTGTGTAATGTAATCCATCTTGATCCATGCATTTTCATATGGAATGGATCCAATTCGCAATTCGTCAATTCGACCATCAAACCAATCTGAAGTTCCCCATGCACCTAGAGCATAATCATCATTTCTTTCAGTAATTACTAAAAATCTAATAGAGCCAGCTTGAACCCCATTGACATAAACACGTAATTCCTTAGTGTTATTATCATAAACATACATGATATGATACCAAGTATATGTACTTAATGCATTACCAAATGTATATGAACCTGAAGAATCATCTATTATTGGAATAAAATCTCTAATTGCTAATTGGAGCCAATACGATGCAGCTCGGTCAACATTCAAGACTGTTCTCCAGCCATTTCCATCTTCAAAATTTATCCATGCTGAAATACTAAAACTAGTAAATTGCATATTTTGAGTTGTATACAGCTGATCATTTATCCCATCAAAATTTATTGCATTACCAATTTTACCTGGTACTAAATCACCAGAGCTCATACTACCAGATGAGGTTAAATTAAATCCTTTCAATGAATCATCAACTATTTGTCCTACTGGTGATTCTTCAAGATGATAGACTGCTCTAAAAGAATTCCATGTATTATATTTCTGTTCTTGACTTTCGATAGTACTATTGCCATAATACATTGAGAGAACATTACTACTGCTAAGTGAGAGTGTTTTCATTTTTACCCAAGTTTGAAGATGAGCATGTGTAGAGTTAAAGTCTTGATCTAGGATTGAAATTTCATGGGATAATTTAGTTCCCGTACTATCGTAAAAGGCAATATCTTTTCCATCCGATTGTACATCAGTTTTTAAATCATTATCTTTGATGTCAACCAATAAAGGATAATCAAACAACTGTCCATTATTACTATATTTGATTTCTACATAAACTTGTGTGATTCTTAGCTGAATAGTCGAAGTATAGGTGATCCTCCCTCTTACTCCTAGCTGAAGATTTGCAAGGTCGTCCCATGTCCAGCTAGATAATGTTAATGGGTTTGTTGTCCATGTATCAATAAATGTAGAAAAACTATATGATGGCCAACGTGAACTTCCATAGTAATTATTATTGTTTAATCGGATGAAACTTCGTGTTTCCCCTGATATTATAGACCCTGTTCGTCTTGTACGAGTTTTTATACTTAAACCTATTATATCTCCTTCTAAATCACCCATTCCCTTAATGAAAAAAGAAGTGTAGCGGTAAGAATCATTGACAGTAGTGTAAATATAGGATGAATCATCATCAGCTACTTGTTCGTCATAGGTTTGATAATCCTGTGTTCCACCGATCTTCGAAAAGTGATTCCAGGTTTCAGTATAACCAGGTGCACGAGGATATTGAAAAATCATTTCTTCATTTGATCCAAAATAAGAATTATCAAGAATAATATCCTTTTTCCTCCCGAATGAGCTATCGATCCACCAATTTCCGTTTTCTTGTTCATTACTTATACTATAAAATTCAACTGGTGATTTTATATTGTTATATTCTGTTGTTATACGATCAGATGATAACTCCTCTTGGATAAAGCGAATTTCATCTATTTTCCCATCAAAATGATTAGAAAGATTATGATGTGCTCCGATTGTAAAAGATGCAAGATTATTGGATGAATAAAAATCATCATTTCCGGAATAACTTGGAGCTCCAATTCCCCATAATTCACGGATTGCTGTATCATCAATTCCATTAATATAAATATTCCAAGACGAGGTGTCAGAATTAACACCTGTATCAAAGGTTATATAAAAGTTATACCATCCAGATGGTGCGGTATTAAAATTGGTTGAAGAAATCATATGGATTCCATCATCATCATCATCTCCTTGGTAGAAATGAAGTAATCCATCAGTTTCATCAATGTAAATTAAGTATCCAGTATAATCTGGGCTTTGTGGATAAAATTTATCGATTATTACATCTGATGTTGTTGTCGTATCTCGATAAAACCAACCCGACAAAGTAAAAAATTGGTCTCCTTGTAATTCAAGAATATCAAGGTCTCCCATTTCAATATAATCATTAGTTCCATCAAAATTCTGTGCTAATCCACTCATTCCTGTGCTATCATCATTACCATGCTGATTACCATGGTTACTATTTGTAGATGAATCTATATGCACATTTACCGCTGATCCTTCATCAATTACAGATTCACCTAAATGCCATACTCCTAGATAATCTGACCAAACAATATCAGGTCTATGATATCCATAATTTGCTTGGTTTCCATAGAACATTTTGACATAAGTATTTTTATCTACAAAAAGTGTATCAAGTTGTACCCATACACGCAATCTTGCGTGAGTTGAATTATAGGTCGGATTCCATTCCTCTACTTCATAATAAAGATTTTCCCAGTAACTCGTAAATCTGGATCATAGATATCAAATAAGATATTAATTAGACTATGGTCAGCTGTTCCTATAACTTTAGAATGATCTATTGTGAGTTGTTTTGAATATCTAAAGAGATCATATGTGCTAGGTCTTTCAAGATTTCCTACTGAATAAAATTTATAGGGATTAAACTGATTCAAATACTCTGCAGCTATCCATGAAGAAGGTAAGGCTGATTTTAGGATTCTTGCTTCATCAATCAATCCGTCAAAGTATCTGTTCTCAGTTCCGCTATTAACATTAGCAATTATAACTGGAATTGCGGAATCCACTATTGAATCCCCATCTTTGGCAAAATTATTTGCATCTTGAACTCCATCAATGTATAAATAGACCCGTTCAGATACGCTACTCCATGTAAAGGCAATATGATGCCATGTTCCAAGCGATATGGTTCCAGAAGAGTCTAGATTCGAAGCCACTGTTCCCCCAGTTCCATCTGTTGAAAGTCGTACTCTTAATCTGTTACTAGTTTCGATAGCTAATGAAAAAATATGATTAGCAGTCACTCCATCAGGTGATTTACATATCACCCGATCATCCCCTGTAACATCATGGAAGATCCATGCTTCGATTGTAATTCCTATCCAAGGATTTGAATTAATATTTCCTAAATTAATCAAATCATTAGATCCATCAAAATCAATGGTTCTACCTATTAATCCCGTGACAAGATCGCTGGATGTCATACTTCCTCCAGGAGTGCCATCGTTATTATTCGATGTACTATCGAAAATCGTTCCTGCTGCTGGATCATTATTCAGATGCCAAACTCCCATATAATCAGTTCCCCAAACTCCAGTTGGATTTGCTTGTGAGCTAACTGTTGAATTTCCAAAATACATTGAAATTACTGTTGGATTGGTACTAGAAATATCTGTTTTTACCCATGCTTTAAGATTAAGGTTTTGTTTATCAAAATATTCTAACTCGAATTCCAGTTCGTTACCTTGAGCATCGGTAAAAAATAAATCGTTACCATTAGTTTGTTGTATACCTGCTAAATCAGGATCTGATTCTAAATCAATTAATACTGGGAAATTAAATAAATCACTAGGTATAATAGCTGGATCGATAGTAATATTCTTTCGATAGGCAAATCCTAAACCGTTCCAGCTTGGTAATGAAAATGAGTCAAGAATTTTTGGTTTTAAAGGAGTATATATTTCATTTTTGGTTAAAGCAGCAGAATCTAAAGATTCATTCATTAGTCTTGGAGCTGATTTTGGTACACTTATATCTACACTATTGAGACCCCCTAATCCCCTTAGTAAATCTCTGGAGAACTCTCCTAAGATTGTAGGATTATTAAGCGTTAGAGTTAATGCACTCGCAGCAATTTGGAAAGTAAAAAGTAACACAATCAAATATTTACCTGTTTTCATTATCTTATAACTCATATATCTTGGATCCTTTGTCTTATTCAATAATTTAAGAAAAGAAGCAGTAATTCTCAGAAAGTACGGCATTGTGTAAGAGTTTCATTATATAACGAATTTATCTAACTAGCACTCATTCTTAATCCATTCTAAATTAAATTATTCGGATAAATTCTCTAGAGCTAGCATAAAAAAATTAGATTATACAGGTATATACTGTCTCATTAGAAAGATACTATAATCATTCCCCTTTATTTCATTTGAAGGTTAATTTGTGTTCTATGGTGGAAATTTTTTTATGAACCAAAGATTAGCGTTGAATAAGGATAGCTATGATGTTGAATTCTTATTAGGAAAGGATAATATCTATTCACAAGGGAAAATATTGAGTTCAATGAATACAGAAGCAGATCCACTAGCTCTTCAAGTTTTTCAACAAAATATACAAAGGAATCTAGGGGATCCTGCTTTATTTCCAGGAACAGTCTTGATAGAGAGGAATTGTATCAATATAATGGGCAAATTTTTTTCCTTACCCGAATCTGGTACAGGTGCCATATTATCGGGAGGGTCAGAAGCTAATATTACAGCTCTTTGGGCAATTCGTAATAAAATGAGGTCTGAACGGAAAAAAACAAATTTTCAAATTTTAGCACCAGAATCGGTTCATGTTTCAGTTGATAAAGCTGCAGATTTATTAAACATAGACTTAATAAAAATACCAGTTACTGACAAATATCAGATTGATTTAAGAATCCTTCAAGATTCTATAACGGATACTACAATCGCAATAGTTGGAGTAGCTGGAACTACCAGTTTAGGCACAATAGATCCCCTCAAAGAATTAAATGATATTTGTTTAACTAATAATCTTTTGTTACATATTGATGCAGCATTTGGAGGATTTGTTATTCCATTTTTAGCTGATTCTGACAAATATTCCCTTTCCTTTACCCTACCTGCAATATCTTCAATGACTGTTGACTTACATAAGATGGGAAGAATACCAATTAATGGTGGGGGATTATTATGGCGAGATAGATCGTATCCAGATGCGATTAAATTCGTTTTACCATATTTGGCAGGAAAACCTGAACAATATACAATTTCTGGGACTAGATCAGGAGCAGCAGCTATCGCTTTTTCTGTTCTTTGGAATAAGCGTGGATATTCATTGTTTAAAGAAAATGCTCTTCAGTGTGTCGAAAATACAAGATTTTTGGCAAAAGAACTAGAAGAACGTGGTTTTTTAATTCCAGTTAAACCTGTTATTAATATTTTAGGAGCTATTCCTCCCATGTCTTCTTTTACCACTGAAGAATTACATACTTCGTTATGGGAGAAAGGTTGGACTACATCTATTGTAAATGGCTTTTTACGCTTAGTTATTATGCCATCAACCACAAAAAGTAATTTAAAATTATTTTTAAAAACTATTGATGATTTAATTATAAGATAATGATATTCTTATTAAACTGTTAACAAAACGTTGTTTGATTCAATCAATGTTTTCACATAAATCTATTTTCTAAAGATTTATAGATAAGAATAACTTAGAGAAAAGTTAGAAATTTTTAAAATAAGCACAAATATATAATAGAGTAAATCCTAAAGATTCCTAATGTTAAAATTTTTGCACTAGGTTGTGTTTTATGCATAGTAAAGAACACTTAGAATCACTCTCGGAAACAGAGCTTCAAGATATATATCAACAGCTAAAAAGTGATTTCGAAGAGAAATTAGCGAAAAATCGAAGAATAAATAATATGTTAGAAAGAAAATTCTCAAAAAAACAATCTGAACTTGCTGAACTAAAAGCACAACTTGATCAGATTCTAGAATCTCATCCAGAATTAAAGGAATTAAATGTCGCAAAAGAAGGATTTGACGACATGAAGATCAAACATCTAATTGCTCAGAAGAATGAACTAGAAAGTACCTATTCAGCCTTACAAATTACTAAGATTCAAGTAGAAAAATCATTAAAAGATCAACAAGAGCATTTGGACAAGATGATTGAAGAACAAAACAATTTAGAAGAGGAAATCATGAATTTAGATGATAAAACTGATATTTTAGCAGATGATAGTGAAGATCAATCAGAGCTTGCTGAATTGGCTATCCTTACTCAAGAGTTTCATCGGATTTCCAATGAATTTCAGGAACTAAACGATGAAATTGAAATGTTACAACAAAAGATACATTCGAGGGGATAAATCTGGCGAACAATCTTATTACTGACATTCTTTCATTAAATGAGATAATAAACCAAGAACTAGAGTCCCATTTAAAATTGAAAGCAGAGAAAACACGTGAAATCAAAGATATCGAATCTCAAAAATTTATTATTCGAGAAAGAATCAGGGAAATTCAGGAATACATTAGAACAGGTGGAATTCCTCCCAAACAGACAGAAAATCATGAGGAATTACTTTTTACAGTTGAAAAACTTGAAAAAATAGTACCTATTATCAAGATTGAGATTACACAGCTTCAAGATCAACTAGCAAAAATGAAATCCGAAGGAAACATACTCGAAACGAAGATTAAAGCCTTAAAGCAAGAGAAATCAGATCATGAGAAACAAATTTCACTGGTAAAACAGCAACATAACAAGTTAAAACGTGCTTCCTCAAAAATACGAAATGAAAAAGAACGACTTGAGAAAATAAGACTTTCTATACAAGATCATGAACAAAAGAAGAAGAATCTTGAAATTTTTCTTGAAAAATTAGAAATCATAAAGGATTTCAAAGAATCAGATACTTTATCCAATCTTCCAACAGAAATCAAAGAGTCAATTTTAGATGCTAAAGCTAAGTGGGAAGATGCCTGTAGATTATTTAGCCCAAATAATATCGTTCCATTTCTTATTAATGCACAATCTAGTTATCAAACTATTGTTAATATCTTTTTACAGCTTTGCAACATTTTTCCCAAGGAGCTCTATAATGAGAACTTTGAAAAGCAAATAATCACCATAATTAGCCATGGATTCAAGCTAAATACAAGACATTTATCAGCTGTTGAATCAATGTTGGATAAGTTAGAAAAAGGTGTTGAGATAGCTCCATTGGCGAGTTTTTCCAATGAAATTAAAGAATATTATGAAGAAAATCTACAACTCCTAAGAATTGGATTGTAAAGTGTTTTTGAAATCAATTAAAAGAATAAATCTTGACAAATCCTTTTTTCCGTTCAATCTCAGGAGATTTTTATGACTAGTTATTCTTTATAAACCAATCGATGATTTTCCGTGCAATGCTGATCTTACTGGGGATTGGAGGTAGCTCATTTTTTGTAAACCAATTAGCATCTCTAATTTCTGTCCTATCTATCCTCAGTTCTCCAGCACTATAGTCCGCTAGAAAACCAATCATTAGCGAATCAGGAAAAGGCCACGCTTGGCTCCCAAAATATCGAATATTTTTTACATTTATGCCAATTTCTTCCTTTATCTCTCGTTTAACACATTCTTCAAGTGTTTCTCCGGGCTCAACAAATCCTGCTATGACACTATAGAGGTTAGATGGAAATCGAGCTCCATTAGCAAGAAGTATTTGATTTTCTTTTAAAACTCCTACAATTATTGCAGGAGAGATTCTGGGATAGGTTAAAAGATGACAATTAGGACAATATTTTGCTCGTTCTTTTGGATTAATTTTTGTAGGTGTTCCACATTGTCCACAATATTGAGACAATTCATCCCAGATTAATAGCTGAAGTGCCCGTCCTGCTATCCAAAGGATTTCTTCTTCTATTTTTTCGTACAAACTTCGTAATCCTAAAAATCTAATTCCAACAGGAGGTTCTATATCAGCTGAAACTGTTGTATAATAGCATGGGTGGTTAAAGAAGCTCCCAAAATATTGCTTCCGAGCTATTTGTATCTTAATTTCGCTCGGATCTGCCATCAGAGGGATAAACACTTTTTCCCCATTCACCTTAACTAATAATTCTTTTTTACGAAATATAAAATAATATGCTGGAATATTCTCACTCATAGAGGGGATCATTTCGTATTTAAATTTCATAATTAACCATTTTTTTGTTTGAATCTAAAAATAATTGTATAGCACTAGAAACTGGAAAAGGATATCCTTTGCTGTTACATATTGTAAATAAGTTTCTCTTAATAGAAGCTATAGAAAGAAGTAGTCTTCTCTTTTACTTAGAAATAAAGGTATTAAAGAGTCGTTAGGAAGGATTTTGAAAATATTAAAACTATTTTTGATCAAGAATAACCTTGAATGTACATCCTAATTTTCTCAAACGCGCTAATTATTTCTTCTTTAGATCTTGCGAACGTTACACGAAGATATTCTTCTGCAGATTCTCCAAATGCTACTCCTGGAATTGTACAAACATCTGCATTCAATAAGATTTTTTTTGCAACAGTATAGGAGTCTTCTCTAGTGAAATCATATTTAATAAATCCATAAAAAGCTCCATCAATTTTTTCAAGACTCATTCCAGGTGTTTTTTGAACTTCATTCAATAAGAGTTTTCTTCTTTCTGGAAAGACTGTTTTAATAACTTTTTTTGCCTCTTCTCTGTGTTTAATAGCTGTTACTCCACCCCATTGAGCAAAACTAGTTGGACAACTTGTACTTGCTTGAATAAATGTTAGAATTCCTTGTGAAATGTCAGGAGATGCCACTGTCCATCCCAATCGATAGCCTGTCATAGAATAGGTTTTAGCAAAACCATTGATGCAAATTACTTTCTCTCTCCAGTCTTTAAATTCTAGTAACAGTGTTGAAAAAGGTGATTCGATGAAATTATAATCATTATAGATTTCATCACTGATAATATAAATCTGATAGTCTTCACAAAGATCTTTAAGAAATTTAATTTCCTCTGGATCCAAAATATGACCTGTTGGATTGTTTGGACTATTAACTAATAGTGCTTTCACGTCATGTTTTGCTATTTTTTCAAGAATAATCTCTTGGTTTAACGAAAAATCAGCCTTCATTTTAATAGGAATCATATTAGCCCCGACTAATGCTGCCATATCTGGGTAGCTAACCCAATAAGGTTCAGGAATAATGATTCCATCACCCTTATCTAAGACTGAATAAAACGAAGCTAATATTCCTTGTTTAGCACCTGAAGTTACAATAATTTCTTTCCTCGCTTTAATTTCTATATTATAGTCTTCCAAATACATTTCTGCGATTGAATCTCTCAGCTCTGGTATTCCACTAGATACTGTATAAGTTGTTTTTTTTTCATTTATTGCTTTAATTGTAGATTCTAAAATACTTGGTAATGGCGAGAAATCAGGCTGGCCTATTTCAAGATGAATAATATTATGACCTTCAGTTTCACGCTGATTTGCTAATGCAAAAAAGTTTGCTGTTGGAGATCCTTTTAATGATTTAATTTGGTTTGATGCCATTGTCTATCACAAAATCCTAGTTATTCATTAACATACAAAAACTTTTCAAAGGGAAAAATTTTACAATCTATCAGTTCTAAACCTAATTTCAACATTTGACTTAGCTTAAGTTAAAATTGAGCATCTCTATAGAGGAAAAAGAGAAAAAATGCAAGTAAGTTCAAACTGGGCTATTTTTATTGAAGAAAAAGAGATAAAATGGGCATTTGGAGATCCTGATAAAGAATTCCTTATATTTGTAACAAATTTTATTAGTGGGCTTAGTAATATTGGAGAAGAAATTTTAGGTCAACATGGAATTGCATCAATAATTTTTGATTTAAAAAAACGATCGGGGTTTAATACGGCAGAAATCTTTATAATATCTCTAATGAACAAATTTTTTCTTTTAATGACCGATCCACTTGTCACTATGAAATTAATCGATGCATCTGGTGGAATTGCATATGAAGTGCAGGAGATTATGAGTGCTGTATTAGTTGGGCAAGCTGCAGTTTTATATGCACAATGCATAACAGATGTATCGCCAGAAACCCAAAATAAATTAGAACATCTTTGGAGAAGTCTTATTCTTGACATTTCTGATAAGTATATAGATAATATTGATACAATCCTAAGCTCGGGCGGTAGTAATTTCTCTATGATGTCATTTGAAGATTTGATATTTTTACATTATTACTTACGTCAACAACCTGAGTTAGCACAACCTCTCTCCCCTAAAGGTTGGGTTTTATGCTCAAGCATGTCAGGTGGTGAACTTCCGTTTACGTATAATGTCACTAGTCGGGATCCAGTAGTACTTGCAGGCTATTTAGGGATAATTATAGCATTTTTAATAACGATGTTCGAATCTAAACCCAAAAAACTCATCTTCGGTACAAATACAATTTCCAGCTTATCTTTTATTAATGGAGAGGACTATTTCATAGCTATCGATGGACTTTTTACACAGCTTGCCAATGACCCAGATTTTTTTCAAGAGTTTTTTAGTATCGCAAAGAATATACAAAATGATCTAAATGATGGATTAAGAAAAAGAATTATTGAAGAAATTATAGATTATAAAGTCTCCGAATTAGAATTAATGGACATTGAAGTGTTATTAAAAAACTATAAAATACCTCATCGTCAAATTTCTGAGTCTAGAGAAGAAACTAGGTTTAAAAGAAGAATTCGTCAAGTTTTAGGTCGATTATAGGGAAAATTAAATGCAAGTAGATGAAAATTGGGCTATCTTTGTTTCTAATTTTGATAGAATTGAGTGGGCTTTCGGAAATCCTGATCAAGAGTTTCTAACTCATACTTTAAATTTTTTAAAGGGATTAGGAAATATTGCTGAAGAAGCTGTGGGTGAGAATTCAGTTGCTTCTATTGAATTTGATCTTGAAATTCATTCTGGATTAAAAGCGTCTGAAATTATGGTTATTTCATTACAAAATCAGTTTTTTTTTATTTGTTCAGACCCTTCCGTAACTCTTAAGCTTATCAAGGCAACAGAAGGATTACCCAAAAGCATGGAAGAGATTATATCTGCTGTTCTGGTTGGACAAGCTGCCATATTATTTGCTAACTCAATAAGTGCTGCAGAAACGGTTTTAAAGACTGAGGTCATCGAACAGCATTTTCAGAATTTAATCTTAGATATAAATCCCTCTTTACAAAAGGATATTTCCACAATTTGCAGTAAATCGAGTTCGAATTTCTCAATGCTATCCTTTACAGATTTATTACTTTTTCATTACTATATAAGAAAAAATAAAGAATTAACTGAACAAATTGCTCCCCTGAAATGGGTTTTAATTAGTGATCTTCATGGAGGAGAACTACCATTCTCATGGAATGTCGAAAAGGATGTGGTTCTTTCAGGTTACCTTTCTGTTGTTATTAGCTTCATTCAAACTCTATTTAATGGCTCTCGACCTAAGAGATTAAATTTTGGGACTCAATTAATTCGAAAATTAGAATTTATATATGGGAAAAAGTATTTTATAGCATTAGATTCAACCTTTTCTAATTTATGTAGCGATCCAGAATTTATTCCTAATTTCTTAGCAATAGATTCTAATGTTATTACGGATCTAAAGGCCCAATTAAAAAAGCATATAATTCGTGAAACTGTTGAAATTGCAACTCTTTCATTAAATGAGCTTGATTTGAAGACCTTATTAGACTCTTTTTCAGTTTATACCGATTATTCATTATCTAAAAGCCAAAAAGAACAGAAATTTTGGCAGAAAGTTCTTACACGAATTCGATAGTCGTGTTACATCTGATATAACTCAATACAACTCCAGAGAAAATTACTAATTTCATGAAAAATTACTGTATTACCCTCTCTCATTGTCATTATTGCCCCGCTTTTAAGTATAGATAATAATTGTTTTTTCTTTGAAGAGACTTTATGAAGTATCACTGTTGCATTAGAATCGTCAATTCCTACAGTTTACGTAGAATGAAGTAAGTAAATTGTTGCTCAATCTTCTTTAGGAGACGATTTGTTTTACTAAGTAGATTATAGACTTCTAAAAATGATCTTTTAGGAACATTACGATATGTCTTATTTTGTGTCCATTGGTCTAGAAACTGAGTTATTAACCTGGATTCCTCTGTAGCAAAAGGAATCATATGAGGTAAAAATGGAAATATGGGTTTTATTAATTTTTGCCATCTACTCAGACGAATATAACCTGATAAAGTAATTATTCCTAGAATTCTTAGTTGGTTACTTACTATATTTAACGCTAAAACGGCTCCTAATGTCTGACCAATAACATAAACCCCTTGACAGTAGCTATTGAGATCTTTAAAGGCTTTTTCAGCAGCAAATAACCATTCTTTATAATTTACACTCGCGAGTTCTTCTGGAATAGTCCCATGTCTTGGTAATAGGGGAGCTAAAGTGTAGAATCCTTGATCCTTAAGATAAATTATTAAATTATCAAACTCTTTAGGTGTAGAACTGAAAGAATGAAGTAAAATTATTCCAAACATAATTTTTCGTTGTTTTATTATTAATTGAATGATAAAGAATCTAACCTTTTGATTCTTATAGCAAAAAGAAATCTTAAAAACTCAAATATTTATTTATATCCTAAACCGCAATAGGAGATATTAAAAATGACAAAAATTGGAGAAATTGAAAATTTCTTCTCTAATATATCAGTAGCTGTATTGAATGTTACAGATGGCACTTTAAAAATAGGAGATAAGATTAAAATTAAAGGAGCCACCACAGACTTTGAAATGCAGGTTAAATCAATGCAAATCGATCGAAAAGACGTGGAATCTGTTAAAGCAGGCCAAAAAGTTGGAATAAAGGTTCCAGACCGAGTTAGACCAAAGGATGAAGTATTTTTAGTCTAGGTAGAAGAGTCAAAGATTTGACCTCATCGCATCGTTTTCGGTTTTAATCTTGATTCTTTAACGTTTTTTTAGATTTTATTAGAATAAATTTTTATTTATCACTACCTCTTATTTGTTAACATCAACTATAGTATCAAATCATTAATCTAGATTCTGAACTTTATTATCATTGATAGTCTTAGTGACGGGATATCTTATGGATCAGTCCATTAAAACGAAAGAACTTCAAATAGCTAAAATCTTAGCTATAGATGACGATGAATGGTTTTTAAGACTTGTAATAAAAAAATTTCAAGATATTGATCCTGGATTCCAAATTACCCCTGCTACAACAGCTGAAGAAGCAATTAATTATCTCCAACGAGAAGATTTTGACTGTATTTTATGTGATCATAAACTTCCTGGTACTGTAAACATCGCAGGTAAAATTTTTCCTTCAGATGGTATTAATCTCATGCGAAAATTCTTAGAAATGAATATTGACACCCCAGTCATATTTATTACAGGACAGGGATCCGAGGAGATTGCTTCTCAAGCGTTACTTTCTGGTGCTTCAGGTTATTTTATTAAAAGGGTTCAACCAGGTTATTTTTCATTAATGACTACTTCAATAAGGCAAACAATAGAAAGATATTGGTTAAAGAAAGAATTACTACAATCTGAAGGTAGATATCGTGATTTATTCGAAAATTCTGCTGGTTTGATTTTTATATTTGATGAAAATGGACAACTTCTTGAGTCAAACAAAAATTTTCGAAATCTGTTTAATTATTCAATTGATGAAATAAAGGGTCTATCCTATAAAAATCTCGCATTATCTGAAGATTTAGACAAGTGGAAAATTTTACTAAATCGAATTTATCAAAGAAATGAGGAGAGTCAATTACTTAGATCACTTACAAAAGAGGGTTCTTTAATCCATCTTGATATTACTGCTAGACCAATTTTTGGACAAAATAAAGACAAATCAACTGTTATTGGGATACAGGCAATAGCAAAAGATATAACTCATCAAATTGAAACTCAACAAGCTCTTATCGATTCTGAAGAAAAACATCGTGCTATTATAGAGGGCTCTGCAGAAGGTACGGTTATTATTGACGACAAAGGGCTCATTCTTGATTGGAATCGTGCTGCAACTGATATTACAGGCTTATCAGCAGACGAAAGCATAAATAACACAATCAATCAAGTCCTTGAAAGGTTAAAACCAGACGATTTAGAATCCTTTCCATTTATTGATTATTCTTTTGACAAACTCTCAAATTTTTCAGCTTTAAAAAATGTGATAAGTCGTTCAAATGTTGATTTCATTGAAATAATAATTAAAAATGTGAGAGATAATAAAAAACGTTACTTGGAGATACTCAGGTTTGTAATTGAACATTCTAAAGGAGATCGTATTATACTCAATATTCGTGATACTACAGAAAGAAAACTTGCAGAAATAGAATCTAAAGCGTTAAATGAACGGTATCGTTCTCTTATTGAACAGGGGGCTATAGGTGTTTGGGTTTCAGATTTAAATGAGGTAACAACTTATGTAAACGAAAGCCTAGCAAGAATGTTAGGATATTCTGTTAATGAAATGATTGGAACTCTCGTTACTGATTATGTTACTCCTCAAGACTCTGGTAAATTATCGATGATAACACAAAAGCGGTTACGTGGGGAGGAAATTAATAATACCTATGAATTAGAGTTTTTTCATCGTTCTGGTAATAAAATATCGACACTTATTTCGGGTGCAGCCATTCATGATGAAAGAGGAAATTTGATAGAAACCTATGGATTCATTCGTGATATTACTCAACAAAAACAGACCACCCGTGAATTAGAAACAACAAAAAAGTTCTTAGAATCTATTATAGATTCAATGACTGATGGTCTTTACACGTATGATTTAAATTATAAAATTATTACTGCAAATCCAAGAATAGCAGAAATTTTAGGGTATAAATCTCCTCAGAAATTAATTGGAAAAAATATCTTTGATTTATTTCCTCAATCAGAACAATCTCGGGTTAAACAATTGATTAATGAAAGGATGACGGGAGTACGAAGTGGAAAAGACCTTCACTTAACCTATCTCTCTACTCAGGGAACTGAAATAGAGACACGTGTTTCATCAGTTCCTCTTTTCGTCGATGAAAAAGTCACCGGAGCTGTGGTAACTGTAACTGATGTTTCAGAAATAATCCGAATTGATGACATTCTTAGGACCACACAGGAAGAACTTCAAGCAATTTTAGAAAATATTCCTTTAGGATTATTAAAAATAGATAATTTAGGCCAAGTTACTTACTTTAATAAGAAAGCTCAAGAATTATTAGGATTCACACAGATTTTAGATTTAACTACAATTAATATTCTCACATTCCAAATATTTAAAGAAGCTGGATTAATCTCAGTATTCCATGATATTATTTATCAAAAAATTGAGAAGCGTGATGTTATAAGCACAATTCTTAAAGATGAAAAAGGCAATACTTTTCATTTTAAGCTATATCCAATTCCAATTCATCATGAATTCGATGGAACAATTACTTCATGGGCATTTCTATTTGAGGAATCAGAGGGAAATTAAAAAACCCAGTAATATCAAAAGAGAATTCATACTTCGATATTTATCACTTTTTTTGATCTAATACTATCACGTGTAGCCTCCACAAGTTTTATAGCGTTGATCCCATCGTCAATTGAAACTTTAGGAGAGTCAACACCCTTAATGCAATCTATAAAATTAAAAATCTCTGAAAGTAATGGTTCTCCATATACTTTAATTTGTTCTCCATTAGAAAAAGGGATTCTAATCGCAGAAGATTTTTCTTCTCCTCTAGCTATTTCCAAACTTCTTAGTTCTAAGATTTGAGTTAAGAGATCAGCTGTTAATGTGGCTTTCGATCCTTCTATATCAATTTTTCTAAGTTTACCAGCAAATTCACGACTCATAAGGAACGTAATGAAAAAGTCAACCTCATCTGAAGAAATTACAGTAACACATGAGTTATCAAATCCATTTAACTTAGTCGCTCGGGAATAGACATTAATTTTTCCTTTCGGAAATAGCCTCATGGCAATATCAAAATCATGAACGCCAATATCCATCTCCACGTCTCCAATGGAGCTAATTCGAGTTTCAGCGACTGCACCACGACGTTGGATTAAACAGGATCTTAGATCACCAAGAATTTCTTGTTCTTTAACAATTTCGTGAATGCGAGTGACTAATGGGTTATAAACTTCCACATGGCCAATAATCACTTTCAATTCAGAGTGTTTTATTAATATTGATTTAAGCTTCTCAGCTTCCTTTACTGTAGGTGCAATTGGTTTTTCTATGAGTAATGCTCGTAAATTAGGAAGATTTTCTAGCACTTCTATGGAAATTTGGGGATGTAATGCTGTAGGAACAGCTATAATTATTCCATTTGGATTTTGCACTTTATTTAATTCTTTCATTGATGAATAATAAGGTACATTAAATCTTTTTCCAACATTCATGGCTGAATCAATTTCAGAATCAATAACAGAATCTAAAATCCCAAGTCGAGAAAGTAATCTAGCATGGTTAAAACCCATTCTTCCCGTTCCAATAACAGAAATTTTGATTGAATCATTGGGCAATTTAAAATCCTTCAAAAAAGCAATGTTATTTATCAGGAGAATCATTTATTAAAATAAAAAAATTATCCTAACTTCAGTATTTCTATTCCTTGAATCTTTAACTAGTTATTGGATAACCTGCGATAAAACATAAAGGACTCTAAAAGAATAAGTCAGATATAACAACGTAATTCCAAATAAAATGAAATATATTATTTGATTCCAATTCTTAATTACTTTATCATAATAATCCCCAAAAGGCATTAAAAGAAGTAAGGAAATCCATGTAGCTCCAATATAACTTGTAATTATGTGACTTTTTAATGGATGGTTTTGGAATAGAAATCCTACAAATTCACCTGGTAAACCTAGAGTAAAAAGACTTAATAAAGCTATCAAACCAGTAATTATGATCGAAAAGACTACACCAATAATCAGCCCCCTCGAAAAACCTTTTTGACTAATTAGTCTGTCATTTATCTGCTTAAATTCACCCATTCGAAGAAAAATTGGTCCAAAAAAACCTAAGTACATCCAAATAATGTTAAAAATGACTGCAACAAAGACTCTTGATGATTCTAAACGAAAATCTAATCGATATCCTGTATTTCGATATGTAAAAAAAGTAGCTAGCCAAGTTGGAAGTAGCATTAGTCCAGTTAACAATATACAAGCACCAATAATTAATATTATATCTGTATAAATCTCTACATTGTCTACTAACCGAAAATAACGATTTGAATACCAGAAAATATAGAATAGGGATACAAGAACAATTACGCCAAAGTAATTAATTAGATTAGGGAAATTAAATCCTCCTAAATTCCTTGTAAAAACATTAAGCTTTCCTGCCTTTTGCCTAGTAACACCAAAATAACT